>FUWD013019214.1_pt1 | contig 18611 bp, 18 predicted proteins | sample 1063281 | NCBI WGS metagenome assembly FUWD01 (sample SAMEA79048168, study PRJEB19326) | metagenome | biome: marine | reverse complement strand
GATTTCATTGTCGAGGGATGGGGCACATGCGATCCGGAAACGGATCGTTGTTTCGTTTCCGAGTGTGACCCCGAGCTAACGCTCGATGAGGGAGGGTGTTCCGGGAATCCGGAAGATGATACGGTCTATTATTCGATTATTCGCAAAAATGCGGCCGCACTTCCCGTCTGTGCGCCAGCGAACGGGGATTGCCCGGAGCTTTCCTGCGAAGTGAACGAGCCGAATTGCGAGCGGATTTCCTGCACGGAGGAGTCTGCCGCCGAAGAAGGCACGTATTGTGAGGGGCCCGGATTGTCTGTGCCCGAATCGGACGAAGAAGACGCTTCGGAGGATGGCGATGCTATCGATGAGGTAACGGAAGAGGAGGCCGAGGACGGCCAGGCGGATGAGACGACGGAGGATATCGGGGCTCTCTGCGACGAGCGGGCGGTAGGATGCGACGAGAGTTCCCCCGAAGCGTTATAAATACAAAAAAGCACCGCTATGGCATCCGATACCGTGGATACGGCTGAAAAAACGGAAAAAAGAAACGTCACCGGTAAGGTGGCAAAGGCGTTCTTCGATATCCGCTCCGATGATAACGCGGTGACATCGTCGATAAAGGTCGCCGCTGCGGCAGTCAAGCGGACGGTATACGTCATCGCCGATTATTGGCTGGCCATATTGAGTGCGTGGATCGTCGGGGTCATGAAATATTTCGAATTCGGATTCTGGCAGATCGCGGCCGCCATATTCGCGTATGATCTCATCGTCGCCTTCTCGTTTTTGTACCTGAACGAGAAAACGAAACAGGACATCACGCTCGCGGAAGGGTTCCGACGCGCCGTCGACGCATTGCATGAGCGCTCGCGAATCGCCGGCCTGTCCTTGTTCCTGCTTGTGATGGGGCGCGCCGCCGTCTGGGACGGTCCCGAACAGGTGGTCATCTATTTCCGGAAAGAGCTTCGGACGATGTTTCGGATGGCTGCATTGCTCGTGGCGATCACGTCCGTTCAGGCGTTTTTTTGGACCTGGGTGTATGGGCTCGGGTACGACGGGGTCGCCGGCATGATTTCCGGCTTGTTCGGTGTCATATAGCGTATGTTTTCCCGGTCCGAGTTTTATCCGATCGCCATGCGCCTATGCGTATCCTGATGATATCGAACGACCTGTCCGGAGGGGATCTTTGTATCCGGCTCATGCGTGAAGGGCACGATGTGCGTGTCTTTGTCGCCGACCGGAAGCAGTCGGGAGATCTGGACGGGTTGATCGTAAAGGTGAGGAATTGGAAGAAAGAGCTTGGTTGGGTCGGTACGGACGGGCTGATCCTGTTCGACGGAACGGGCTGGGGGAAGGTACAGGATCGGCTCCGTTCAGAGGGCTTTTCGGTGGTCGGCGGGAGCGAGATCGGGGACCGGAGCGAAGAAGACCGTGGCTTCGGACAGACGATCCTGTGGACGAGCGGGGTGCGGATCGTCTCATCCGTCGATTTCCGATCACTTGATGACGCGGCAGATTTCGTGCGGAAGCATCCCCGAGAATGGGTTATCAAACAGAACGGGAACGCATCGAAGATTTTTAATTATGTCGGCAGCATGAAGGATGGAAGCGATGTGATCAGCATGCTGGGGTATTACCGCGAACATCAGAAACGGAAGCATATTTCCGATATCGAACTGCAGGAGCGTATACACGGCATGGAAATCGGTATCGGGCGGTATTTCAACGGGAATGACTGGGTTGGTCCGATCGAAATGAACGTGGAACACAAGGACCTCTGTGACGGCGACCTCGGCCCGAAGACATTCGAGATGGGAACCCTGACATGGTTCGACGACGATGAGAAAAACCCTCTGTACGTGGAAACGCTTGCAAAATTGGGGGAATTCCTTCGGAGTGCCGGATTTCATGGCGATGTCGATATCAACTGTATCGTGAACGAGAGGGGCGTGTTTCCGCTCGAATTTACGGCTAGGTTCGGGTTTCCGGCGCTTCAGTTGCAGATGGCGTTGTCCGAGTCCCCGTGGGGTGAATTCCTGAAGGCGGTCGCGGACGGGAAGCCATATGATTTCCGGTACGCGAAGGGGAAGGTGGGCGTGGTGATCCTGGTCGCCGTTCCGCCGTTTCCGTATTCAGTTCCCGGACGGAAAATCGAGCGTCAGGATATCGATATCTTTTTTCGCGAGGAGTTGACCGAGGAAGAACTAAACCGCATCCATTTTCAGGAGGTCTCGCGACGTGACGACGGGAGCTATTACGTTTCAGGAGAAGGCGGTCAAGTATTGCACGTGAGCGGCATCGGGGATACGGTGGAAGAGGCGCGGCGGAGCGCATACGACCTCATCGGGAAAATCATCATCCCGAAGATGTTCTATCGGACGGATATCGGGCTCCGCTTCATGTCCGAAGACCTGCCGAAACTGCGTGAATGGGGATGGGTGAAATGATAAGTGTAGAATAAATAACTGTATGAAAAACGTAACGACGAGCGAGGGATGTTTGAAATGTAAGGGCTGCTGTTATTTTCATGACGATCATGATGCAGAACTGGCGCCGTTCTTTACTAAAGACGAGGCAATGAGGGTTTCCCTCGAAGGTTTGCGTCCAGTTACTCCGGAATTATGGCAAGGAAAGGTAGTTCCTTCAAAAAATCCATCTTTCAAATACGCGTGCCATTTCCTCAATGAAGAACGGTATCGTTGTGGTATCTATGAAAATCGACCTATTGATTGCGTGACATGGCCATTTATTATCTCCATAGTGGACAATCGCTATTATCTTTGCTCTGCGAATAGTGACTGGTGTCCCGCAGTCGATAGTCGGAATATTCATGAAGAAAATTTAGTACTTTCCGTATTGGATTATCTTGTCAGGGCGGGATACTTTTCTGAGATTCGATTAGGGAAACGTCAAGCTTGGCCGATGGAAGAGTCATACATAATAATCCGGGAGATATCGGAATATATCCGATGAGATTCTTTCTTTGTGAAATGCATTATGTTCTGTACTGATATCACCGATTCTTCGTTTTTTCTCTTTTCAGCATCAGTGCCTCATCTTCTCTATTATACTCATATTCCAGCCGCGCTGATTAGCATGGTTTTGGGTGTATTTGTATTAAGAAACAGTAAGACAGTTGCTGGAAAGACATTATTTTCTCTTGCGGCACTTTTTTTACTGTGGGTTGTGATGAATCTCATAACATGGACTGGAAATGATAGTCGTTTTATTGCTTACGTTTGGTCTTTTTTTAGCGTTATATATGGTTTAATTGCCATTGCAGCCGTTTACTTTTTCCGTTCAATGACATTAGAGTCAGACATATCGATTTCTGAGAAGATAGTGTATCTACTCTTATTTTTACCTATCGTCGTTTTTTCTTCATCTACGAATAATCTACAGTTGTTTAATTTGATAGAATGTGGACCGGATGAAAACATGTATTTCTTAGCATACTATCATCTGATAGGGGTGGCTGCCTTTTTATGGATACTTATTGCAGGTGTGGGTGAAGCGCGGAAAAGAAGCGACGAATCGCGTTCACAATATCTGTTGATGTTTATGGGCGTCGAAGCCTTTCTCGCGGCTTTCTTCATTACCAGCTATATCTCAAGCTATTTATATGAAATCGGATACGAGCACGCGTTTGAAATCGAACAATATGGTCTTTTTGGAATGGTGTTCTTTATGTCCGTATTAACGTATTCCATTGTAAAATTTAAGGCATTCGCCATCAAGCTGTTCGGTGTACAAGCGCTTGTCGCAGTGCTTGCGGTGCTAGTTGGATCACTCTTTTTTCTTTCGCAAAACAACGAAAGCAGGTTGTTAGTGGGAATCACATTTGCGCTTATATCGACGATGGGCTGGTTGTTAATTCGGACGGTTAAGGTCGAAGTACAAAGGAAGGAGGAGTTGCAGGAGATTTCCGATTCGCTTGCCGTCGCGAACGCGAGGCTGAAGGAACTTGACAACACGAAGACGGAGTTCATCTCTATCGCGTCACACCAGCTGCGGACGCCGCTTACCGCTATCAAGGGATACCTCTCCCTCCTGCTCGAGGGATCGTACGGAGCGCTTTCCGTCGAGGTGTCGGACGTGCTTGAAAAGCTGAATCAAGTGAACCGGAATCTGATACAGCTCGTGGAAGACCTACTGAACGTGTCCCGTATCGACGCCGGACGCATCAAATATTCGTTCGAACTGACGCACTTGGAAGCACTCGTCTCCGAGCGGGTGGACATGTTCATGCCGATCGCCCGGGATCGCGGCATCGGCTTGAACCTGTCGCTTCCCGAGCGGCCGCTTCCCGTGATGATGCTGGATCCAGGAAAGATGCGTGAGGCGGTTTCGAACCTGATCGATAATTCCATAAAATATACCGAACGCGGGACAGTCGTCGTGACCGTTGAACCGTCCAGCGGCGATTCGGTTCATATCGTCGTTACGGATACGGGAATTGGATTTCGCCCTGAAGACGGTGCGAAGCTTTTTGGGAAGTTCATGCGGACCCAGGAAACGAACAAGGTCTACGTTTCAGGAACGGGGCTCGGGCTTTTCGTCGGCAAGAGTTTTGTCGAGGCTCATGGCGGAAAGATGTGGGCGGAATCAGACGGACTCGGGAAGGGTTCCCGATTTCACATCGAGTTACCGATACCGAACCCGAAGGTTTCGGTCGGGACGGGAAACACGAAGGCGACTGAAAAATAGGATTTCCCTTGATTTGAAGCATGTTTTCCGATAGAATACTATCGGATATACTTCTAACCGTATGGATATGCCGAAAATACTGTTTGTCGAGGATGACCAGTTCATCGCCGAGATCTACAAAAAGAAGTTCGAGACTTCCGGACTGGACGCGATCAATGTCGGTACCGGAAAGGCTGTGTTACGGGCGGTGAAAGAGGATTCTTTCGATCTGATATTGCTTGATCTGGTCATTCCGGAAATGAGCGGGAAAGAAGTACTGAAGGAACTGCGGACCAATGATGAGTACGATAAGAGTCTGAAAATCATCGTGTTCAGCAATCTAAGCAGCGCGGAAGACCGTGATGAGTGTTTGCAGCTCGGGGCGAACGGGTTCATATCGAAAACTGACTATACTCCTACGGAAGTTGTTGATGAAATACGGCGTTTCCTGCATCAATTCAGCGAACAGGAGAAAAATGGCTCTCGGGAATCGGGTGGTGCTATTGGTAGTGGGCCGCAAGAACGACAAAATGGAAAGAAGATCCTTTTCATAGAGGATGAGGCGGTGTTCATCGAGATGTTCGGAAAGCGGCTTCGTGACGAGGGGTACGATGTGATCGTGAGAAACGAGGGATCGTCCGGGCTTGAGGCGGCACTGGCCGGCGGATTCGATATGCTGATTACCGACTTTATGATGCCTGGAGTCGGAGGTGACGAGATCATTTCCCGGCTCAGGCAGTCGGAACACGGGAAGTCCGTCCCTATCGTGCTTTTGTCCGCGTCGGTCGATGATGGGCAGTTGGACGATGTCACGGAGCGGGATTCCGTCAATCAGGTGTTCTTGAAGACGAGGATAACGCCGAGCGAACTGGCGCACGTCGTCAATAAGTTGTTCGGAAAATGATTTCGGACGGGTTCGTCCTTGATCGGGTGCGTGCTTCACTGTTTCGAATTTCCGTATATAGGATGGGTTTATGATGAGGACACACACTTGTGGGGAACTTGATGAGACTTCCGTCGGGAAAGAGGTGACGCTCTCCGGTTGGGTGCATCGCCGAAGAGATCATGGTGGCATCATTTTTATCGATCTTCGGGACCGATACGGTCTCACGCAGATTACGTTTCACCCGTCCGTCGGGGAAGAGATATGGAAACTAGCCGATACGCTTCGGAGCGAATGGGTGGTTTTGATTACGGGAAAGGTCGTCGCGCGTCCGGACGCGATGGTGAATACGGAAATCAGCACCGGCGCAATCGAGATCGAGGTGCGAATCCTCGATGTGTTGAACGAATCCGAGACGCCGCCGTTCGAAATAAGCGGCAAACAGGCATCGGATACGAATGAAGCCTTGCGGTTACAGTACCGGTTTGTCGATTTGCGTCGGCCGGAATTACAGGAATTGTTGCGCCTGAAGGCGGAATATATCCGGCACATGCGGGAGTATTTTCATACGCGCGGGTTTTTGGAGGTGCAGACGCCGATTCTGGCGAATTCCTCGCCCGAGGGTGCGCGGGATTTTGTCATTCCCTCGAGATTGCATCCCGGCAAGTTCTACGCGCTTCCGCAGGCCCCGCAGCAGTTCAAGCAGCTCCTTATGGTCGGGGGGGTGGACCGTTATTTTCAGGTCGCGCCCTGTTTCCGGGACGAGGACCCTCGCATGGACCGTCACTACGGCGAGTTTTATCAGCTTGACATGGAGATGAGTTTTGTGACCCAAGATGACGTGTTCGCTATCATGGAACCCCTGATGCTCGAGTTGACGGAGAAGTTTTCCGGAAAAAAGGTTGTGAATCTGGAAGCGGATGGTCGGTTCCGGAAAATTCCATGGCGGGAGGCGATGACTCGCTACGGTTCCGACAAGCCGGACCTCCGATTCGGTATGGAGATCATGCCCGTTACGGAAAAGGTCGCCGGATGCGGTTTCTCGGTTTTTGCTGATGCGGTCGCGGCGGGCAATGTTGTCCATGCTATGCGAGTCGAGGGCGGCGCGCGATTTTCACGCAAGGAAATCGACGAGCTTGTCGATATCGCCAAAGCAAAGGGTGCGAAGGGCCTCGCGTACGTGATCGTTCGTGAGACCGGTGAGCTGCAGTCGCCCATCGTGAAATTTCTCGGGGACGATTTCGCTGCCGACCTCGTTTCAGGGCTCGGAGCGAAAGAGGGAGATATCGTCTTCTTCGGTGCGGATACGTGGGAAACCGTCTGCAAGAGCCTCGGGGCCGTGCGGAGCGAATGCGGTTCGCGGTTGGGACTCAAGGACGCTTCGAAGGCGGCGTGGTGCTGGGTCGTCGATTTCCCGATGTATTCCTATTCCGAAATCGACCCGGGGAAAGTCGACTTCGAACATAATCCGTTCTCCATGCCACAAGGGGGTCTGAAGGCGTTGCAGGAGCAGGATCCGCTTGATATCCTGGCCTATCAGTATGACATGATTTTGAACGGGTTCGAAGCTTCGAGCGGCGCGATTCGGAACCATGACCCCGAAATCATGTACAAGGCGTTCGAAATCGCCGGCTATTCCAAGGATGAGGTCGATGCGCGCTTCGGCGCGCTCATCAATGCATTCAAGTATGGCGCTCCGCCGCACGGCGGAAACGCCCCCGGTATCGATCGGATCCTTATGGTGCTTTCCGAGCTGGATTCGATCCGTGACATATATGCCTTTCCCAAGGACGGATCGGGACGGGACCTGATGATGGACAGTCCCGGCATCGTCGGCGAAAAACAGTTGAGGGACGCCCATATCGGACTCCGGTAAGCGCATTTCCTCCGAACCGGAAGCCATTTTCTTGTTAAAAGGCTGTTTTTCGCGGTATGTCACGGGGCACTTCAGGCCTGGAACTTTTTTCGAATATGAGCTAGAATGGTGAGTGACCTGATCGATACTACCATTGACTCACACACGCATGTCCTCGCCCCGATCATTGTATTCCAGACTGAAAAAAACCTTACTGAGAGCGTTTTTAGCCGTTTCTCACAGGATATCGGCATCGACCTCGGTACGGCGAACACGCTTGTGTTCGTGCGCGGCAAGGGTATCGTCATCAACGAGCCTTCCGTGGTCGCAGTGAATAAGCGAACGGGGCAGATTCTGGCCATCGGGAAGAACGCGAAGCGGATGGTGGGAAAGACCCCGGGTCATATAATCGTCACGAGACCGTTGGTAAACGGTGTCGTCTCGGATTTCGAGGTGACACAGCAGATGCTTCGGTATTTCATCAGCAAGGTTCATCAGGGGAATATGATGTTCCTTCGTCGTCCGCGCGTGCTGATCGGCATCCCTTCCGGCGTGACCGAGGTGGAGAAGCGTGCCGTCGTCGAAGCCGCACAGAATGCGGGCGCCCGACAGGCGTTCCTGATCGACGAGCCGATGGCGGCGGCAATCGGTGCTAGACTTCCGGTGACGGACGCCGCCGGGAACATGGTCGTGGATATCGGTGGCGGTACGACCGAAATAGCCGTCATATCGCTTGGCGGAGTCGTCATCTCCAGGAGCCTTCGGGTCGCGGGAGACAAGATGAATCAGGATATCGTCCGATACTGTCGTGATGAGTTCAATCTGCTGGTAGGAGAGCGCACGGCGGAGGAAGTCAAGATCTCCATCGGGAGTGCCTATCCGCTTCGCGAGAAACTCACGATGCCGATTCGCGGTCGGGATCTCGTTTCCGGTCTGCCGAAGGAAGTCATCATGAGTGACGAACATGTGCGTGAGGCGCTGTCACATTCTATCCGTGTCATCACGAACACCATAAAGACGATCGTCGAGGAAACCCCTCCGGAACTGATCTCGGATATCATGGGGCGGGGGATCATCCTGGCCGGTGGCGGAAGCCTGATCCGCGGAATCGACAAGCTGTTCGCCAATCAGACCAGTATCCCCGTGCGGCTCATGGAAGACCCGCTTACGGCGGTTGCGCGCGGGACCGGGGTCGTGCTCGACGATATGGAGCGTCTGCACGAAGTATTGATTGAATCAGGCTCGTTGGGCGCTCTTCGCTGATCGGAACCGGCCATACCGATTCCCAGGGTGATCGGTGGGAAATGTATCCGTGTTTCAGGGTCGAGATCGTGATTTCGGTGGTTTTTCGAAACATCGACGGTTTCCTCTTTTCGTTCAACATGTTTTCCGGTTCGACTCGGGATGCGAGAGCTGACGTTCATGACGATACCATTATGAATCCGAAGGAATTTTCTCGATCGAAGCTGTTCATGGCCGTTGTCTCTATCGGAGTGCTGTTTGGGCTCGCGTTTTGGAACCCGTCTCCTCCTGGACGCATATTCCGTGGTGCGTTTCATACCGTATTTCTTCCTGTCGAGCATCTATTCTCGTTCATAGGGCATGGTTTTCGAGGCGCGCGTGAATTTCTGACATCCATCGGTGATATGAAACGGCAGAATGAGCGGCTGATCGAGGAAAATATCCGTCTTTCAGCCGAAAATGCCGGTCTTTCGCATATGCGTGACGAGAACGAGTCGCTCCGAAAATCGATCGGTCTCGAAGCGAAGAAGCGGTTCGACCTGATCGCTGCGGAAATAATAGCGTCCGGAGGAGGAAGTGGAAAGAAGTCCGTCGTGATCGACCGCGGGTCGGTGCACGACGTACGAACGGGAATGCCGGTCATCGTCGGTGAGGGCGTACTCGTCGGCATCGTGGAGGAGGTGTATCCCGCGAGCGCGAATGTCTCATTGATAACGGATTCCGAAAGCGCGCTCGGCGGCATAACGCTCGGAAGCGGGTCTCAGGGAATCGTCCGCGGCGATCGGAACCTGGGAATATCGTACGGGAACGTGCTGCAGTCCGCGCCGCTTTCACCGGGTGACCATGTCGTGACCTCAGGCGTCGGCGGCACCGTTCCGTCGGGACTCCTGATCGGAACCGTGCGCACGGTCCGTGATTCCGAAGATCGGCTGTTCCGGGAAGCGAGCATCCTTTCGCCGGCAGACTTCGACCGCCTTCAATTCCTGTTTCTGATCAAGGAACAGATCTGACCGTCGAAGACGGTCGCGCGACATCGGATAACCGACATTTTTTATGAAGACCTCGTTCTTACGTATCATTCTCGTGGCACTCGTGGCACTTTTCGGCGTTTCTTTTCTCAATGTGTCTTTTCCCGTCCCGTCCCTGTTCCCGGTCCTCCTCTTTGCCATAGCGGTTTCCCTTTCCCTTTCCGAGGGATTCGTTCGGGCGCTTCCGCCGATAATTACGATCGGTCTCGTCGCCGACATCGCGTCGCTCGGGAAAGTCGGTCTATTGGCGGCATTCTGCGCGGGACTCGCCTATACCGTGAGTTTTTTCTCCCGTCGATTCGCCGTCGAACACGGAATCATGATGCACGTATTCGCGGGAATCGTCGTCGGATTCGGGGCAGTTGTTTTCCTGATCGTTTCGGCGTGGTTCTATGGTACGTCCGTTTCCGGGATGGCAGATCCGTTTTTCCGTTCGTATATCCAGACGGCGCTCGTGGCGGGAGTCGTCACCGTTCCGATCGTATCGGTTCTCATGAGGCGTTTGAACGGATGGCTCTCGTATTTCGAATCGCCGCACGCGTTTTAACCGTCCGCCTATGTTTGGAAGGATGCCGACGGGAAAAGGGAATGAGATCGATGACGCGGTACTCACCATCACCCAGCGTGAGGCCGCGAAACTCGAGTGGCCGCTTCGACGTGATTGGTCGAAGGGATACTTCATCCTGTCCGCGACCCTGCTCGCGGTTCTCTTCGGAAGGGCGACGTATATGATCGTTTTCCAGGGGGACAGATACGGAATCATGGCGGAACGAAACAGTGTCCGGCAGATTCCTCAGGTCGCCCCGCGTGGCATCATTTTTGATCGCTTCGGCAAACCGCTTGTCGGAAACGTTCCCAGCGTCGGGGCGGCGATCATACCCATGGATCTTCCGGTGGACGCGGAGTCGAGGCATCGGCTTTTCTCGCTGCTTGTCTCGGTATTGCATGCCGATCCGGACATGATAGATACCGCATTCACGGTCGGCGAAGACGGGAATCGGATTACGCCGATACCCATCAAGGCCAAGCTGACTCAGGAAGAGATGATATCGTTCGCATCAAGACAGAAGGAATTTCCCGGTGTGAGCCTGTTCAAGTCCGCCTATCGCGAGTATTCGGACAGCGTCATTTTCTCGCACCTTATCGGATATCAGGGGAAAATGACCGAAGAGGAACTTATTCACGGGTCCGGCTATCTTCCGACCGAAATGGTTGGAAAACAGGGCGTGGAGAAGGGCTATGAGAACGTACTGCACGGAGAGCGCGGTTATGAGCGGGTCGAGGTGGATTCACTCGGCCGACCGAAAAAACTGCTCGGTTCCGTTCCCGCGACACCAGGCAGCGATCTCATACTTGCCATCGATGCGGACCTTGAGAAGAAAGCGTACGATTCGTTGCAGGCGGTTCTCGAGGCGCGTGGACTTACGCGCGGCGCGGTCGTGGCACTTGATCCCAGGGATGGCTCCGTATTGGCGCTCGTATCCGTTCCCGGCTTCGATAACAATCTGTTTTCCGAGGGAATTTCGGGTGATGAATACCGGTCTTTGCTTCAGGACGAATCAAAGCCGCTTTTCAACCGGGCCATCTCCGGGGAATATGCCCCAGGGTCGACCTTCAAACCCGTTATCGCGTCGGCCGCATTGTCCGAGGGCGTGATTGATGATCGGACGGAGATTGAATCCAAAGGAGGTATTTCCGTCGGCAGTTTTTTCTTCGGTGACTGGAAAGCACATGGGTTCACCGATATTCGGCGGGCGATAGCGGTCTCGAGCGACGTATTTTTTTATACGGTCGGCGGGGGATATGGGGGTATCGCGGGATTGGGCATATCGCGCATGAAGGAGTACGCTTCCCGTTTCGGATATGGGGCGGTGTCGGGTATCGATATTCCCGGTGAATCGGACGGGTTCCTTCCCGATAAGGAATGGAAGAAGGAAGTAATGGGAGAACCGTGGTACATAGGCGATGATTATCATTCCGCGATCGGTCAGGGATTCATCACGGCGACGCCCCTACAGATCGTGAATTCGATTGCGGCGGTGGCGAACGGAGGAACCCTCTACGTCCCGAGAGTCGTTTCACAGGTCCGGGCTCCCGACGGAAGGACGACGCAAAACCCGCCGAAAGTGATTCGAAACGGCATTGTCGGTTCGGATGTTCTTCGGATCGTACGCGAGGGGATGAGGGAAACTGTGACGGACGGGACGGCACTGACTCTCGGCGGACTGTCCCTTCCCGTGGCGGGAAAAACGGGAACGGCACAGTTCGGAATGGGAAGTCTGACGCATGGTTGGTTCGCTTCGTTCGCGCCGTACGACGATCCGAAGATCGCGATGATCGTTTTGGTAGAAGGGCAGGAAGGGGATGAGACGTACAATACCGTTCCGGTCACGAAAGAGATATACGACTGGTATTTCCGCGAGCGCCTCTTTGATGGGGATTTGAGCCGGCCATAGTTTTGTTTGTGCCTTATAAAAGCCAGAAAATCGAACTCTTGACATCCGATTCATCCGTGATACCATGGGAAGCACTTTTTTGTCCGAGGAGTCGGTCAGACTCCTAATCCCGAAACGTCGGGGCGGCAGCGGAGGTAATACGTGAGAAAGAAAACATGGCGAAGATACTTACCCGCGAGGGAATGATAAAACTGCAGGAAGAACTCGAGGATCGGAAAATAAGGCTCCGGCAGGAAATCGCGTCCGCAATCAAGGAGGCGAAGGAACAGGGAGATCTATCCGAGAATGCCGAGTACAGTGAGGCGAAGCATCAACAGAACGAAAACGAGACCCGTATCATGGAACTCGAGGCGACTCTCAAGGAAGCGACCGTCGTTGAGAAGACTTCCGGATCTTCGACGGTGCAGATCGGTTCTTCCGTCGTACTTGACTGCAAGGGAAAGGAGATGCGGTTCACCATAGTCGGTACGAACGAGGTGAATCCCGCCGAGGGCCTCATTTCGAGCGATTCGCCGTTCGGTCGTGCACTCATGGGCCGATCGAAGGACGAGCATGTCGAAATCGAAGTCCCGTCCGGCAAGATCAAGTGCGCGATCATATCGGTGGCGTAGCGGTTGTTGACGGTATCTGTCGAAGGCTCCCGAAAGGGGGCCTTTTCTTGTCTTTAGGCCGAAAAACCGGTAGAGTGGGGATGTTGCATCTGGATGGTCAAATCGGGAAAATCGGGAAAAGGGAGTTTGACTCCCATAGGAGTCAAACTCCCTATCTTACGATATTGTAATTGAATGCTATGCGAGAAGACATCGTTGCCGCGAAAGCGGAGAAACTGGAAAAATTAAATACGGCCTTCGGTACGGCCTATCCCGAAAAACCGAACGTACTCATACCGCCGCGGAAGCGGTCGCGTCGTTTGAGACGCTGTCGGAATCGGGCGAAGAAATCATCGTCGCCGGCAGGATCCGTTCCGTTCGGACGATGGGGAAGATCGCGTTCGCGCACCTTGAGGACGGGAGCGGTCGCATACAGATATTCCTCTCCGAAGCCGACCTTGGTTCGGAAACGTTTCGGTTGTTTTCCGACACGATCGAAATGGGTGACTTCGTGAACGTGCGCGGAACGTTGTTTCTCACGAAGAAGGAAGAGAAGACGGTCGCGGTGAAATCGTGGAAAATACTCGGCAAATCGATGCGGCCCATCCCTACGGATCACTTCGGTCTCGAGGACAAGGAGGAACTGCTTCGCCGCCGGTATCTCGATTTGCTTACGAATCCCGAGACGCGCGAGATGTTTCGGAAGAAGAATCTGTTTTGGCAGACGGTCCGGACGTTTCTTGCGGGAGAGGGATTCCTCGAGGTGCAGACTCCCGTTTTGGAGCATATTCCCGGCGGCGCGGAAGCGGAGCCCTTCATAACGCATCACAATGCGCTCGATGCGGATTTCTATCTCCGTATCTCACTCGAACTCGCACTCAAACGACTCCTGGTGGGTGGATACGAGCGCGTGTTTGAGATCGGTCGTGTATTTCGCAACGAAGGCATCGATCGGGACCATTTGCAGGAATTCGATCACATGGAATGTTATTGCGCGTACCTCGATTTGGAACAGGGAATGGAAATGACCGAGCGTCTCTACCGTGAAATCGTACGTGTTGTGAATGATGGAGACCTGAAGACGGTCTACGAGGGCGCGGAGCTCGACTGGTCCAAGCCGTTCCCGCGCGTGGACTATTTCACCGAATTCGAAAAGGAAACCGGTATTGACCTTTCCGGCGAAGTGACCGTCGAAACGCTTCGCGCCAAGGCCGAAGAACTCGGCATCAAGTATGATTCGACTGCCGGTAAGGGCCGCATGATTGATACGATCTACAAGAAGACGGTCCGGCAGAAGTTGATACAGCCGTGTTTCCTTGTGGGCCATCCGATCGAAGTGTCGCCTTTGGCGAAGTCCGATCCGAACGATCCTAGGCGCGTGTTGCGTATGCAACCGATCGCGGCCATGAGCGAACTCGGCAACGGATTCGCCGAACTCAACGATCCGGCCGACCAGCGTGCGCGCTTCGAAGATCAGATGAAGCTTCGTGAGGCGGGGGATGCCGAGGGTATGATGCTCGACGAGGACTTCCTTGAGGCGCTCGAGTACGGGATGCCGCCTGCCTTCGGCTTCGGCATGAGCGAGCGGTTCTTCGCGGTCCTTATGGACCGCTCCATCCGCGAGACCGTCATCTTCCCGCCCATGCGGAGCCGGGAGTAATCAAACGTAAGAATTTCAATGATAAAACAGGCCGTTTTATGAAAGAATATACTCTGATGAGTCGCGGAAAAAACCCTGAAGCCTGTACCGATCAGTCGCCTCACCCTGACCGTGACCTTATCGCTGAGAAGTTGCTCATATCCAGGGCGACGACCACGGAACGGTTCAAATCACCAAACGTATATCGTGCCGCCGAACATTTGTATGCGGCCCTGTATCACCCGGAAGATATAGACAGTCTCGTGGAGCCGAATGATAAATTTCCCGATAGGCTTGATATTCTAAAGAAGCCTCTTTCCAAGAATCCGTTGACGATTCCCAGCAAGGAAGAGTTCATCGCGATGTTGCGCCATGCGATGGTCAGCGAGGTCGAATTTGGCGAATGTCTGAGTGATGATGCGCAAAGCCAACTCAGATACGTCATGGAAAAAAGCGAGCACACCGTCATCTGGACCGATGGAGATGCGGAAGGCGTATCGGAGTATGATCTTCCCGGATCGAAGGAGCAGTTGAAGAAGCTCGCCGCCGCTCAGGTGTATAACCGTATGCGAAGGGATATAGCGCAGGAGCGCGGTGTTGATCATAAGGACGTATTATCGGTGATCGCGATTGAGGGAAAAATGAAATTCATTCCCGAGCTCGTTGAGAAATTCAAGGAGGAGGAAATAAGGAGAATCGTGATCATAGAGGATAGGGTAAAAAATCTTGTCCAGGCGATGGGCCTGATCAGGGAAACGGCTCCTGAAATGGAGGTCTTTCCGATATGGGTACGGGTCGGGCAATTTAAGGATAAAGGAGAAGCGGGGAAAACGATTGATGAATGGGAAAAAGAACTGCACGCGCTGAGCGATATCTCCGGACTTTCCGAGCTTCTGGAACAAAACAATATCTTCGAAACCGGAATCAGAGTCGCTTCCGTATTCGATCTCGATGGACCGTTGCACGATGATGACAAGAGAAAGAAATTACAAACGGAGGCGGTAATCAGGATGTTGGGAGAAAATGGTTGGATATGATTTCAACGATATGCCAAAACTTATAATCGTCTGCGGTTTGCCGGGATCCGGAAAAACGACATTAGCCGACGGGCTTTCAAGAAAACTCGGTATGGTTTGCCTGCACAAGGATTCCATCAAGGAATGTCTGTTCGACGAACTCGGATATTCTTCATTGGATGACAGCCGAAGATTGGGAAAGCCGAGCATAGCAACCCTTATACGCCTAGCTGAGGAGCAGTTGTCAAACGGAATCGATATCATGATTGAGGCACCTTTTAACTTTTCCGATGACTATGCGATATTTGAAAGGTGGCAGGAAAAATACAGACTGGACATCTATTCCGTAATCTGTTCTATAGACAACGCTGAACGAGAAATGAGATTCAGGGAAAGAGAGCGCCATCACTCGCATCATGATGCTGATAGGCGGATAAGCAGAACTTTCGACGAACATGAGTTTGATTACGCTGATATCCCGGGGGAAAAGATACATATAGTAACGGATAAGCCGACAGCTGAGCTTGTCGGGATCGTTATACAGGTATTGAATAAAGGAGCATATATTCGCGCGAACGCCGCTTCATGTCCTTCTAGGATCGTTTAACCCGTGACTCCGTCATCTTCCCGTCGATGCGCATGAAGGAGTAATAAGCGCGAGCTGGTTCCGTCTTAGACTATGAAACTTCTGTTGACTTCGGGCGGCATTACGAATACGTCGATTGCGAAGGCGCTTCTTCGTTTTATCGGGAAGCCGTTTTCAGAATCGACCCTGGTGTTCGTGCCGACTGCTGCGAACGTCGAAGACGGCGATAAGACGTGGCTGATCGATAATCTAGCCGAGTTACGCGATCTCGGATTCGGAAAGATGGAAATCGTCGATATCTCCGCGATCTCCGAGGATCGATGGCTGCCGAAATTTGAAGAAGCGGATGTAATGGTAATTGGCGGTGGAAATACCTCATATCTCATGGACTGGGTCATCCGGTCCGGCCTGAAAGATCGCTTACGGGAATTGTTGAAAGATCGGGTCTATGTAGGAATCAGTGCCGGAAGTATCATCGCGTGCAAGAGTATCGACAAGAAGGTGGCCGAATCCGTATACGGAGAGAAGATCATCGGGTATGACTTTGACGAGGGGCTGGGATATTTTGACGAAATAATCAGGCCGCATCTGGGTTCCGAAGGATTGGATATGAAGCGGATGGAGGAACTCGCCGATCAGTTCAATGAGACCTTTTATGCCATCGATGATCAGACGGCTGTCTGTTTGGAAGATGGGGAATTGCGCGTGGTTTCCGAGGGGGTCTGGAAAAAATTTGAATTCCAGTAATTCGCATGGAAATCATCGAGACGACGGCCAAGGAAATATTCACAAAGACCAGTCTTCCCGGGGCGGACTGGGTGTTAAACCAGTACGTCGGGTGTGGGCATGCGTGCGAGTACTGCTATGCACGGTTCATGTCGCGTTGGAAGAATCATGGTGCATGGGGAACATGGGTTGAGGCTAAGATGAATGTTCCTGAGCTCGTGAAAGGGAAATTCGTCGAAGGCATCGTATTCATGAGTTCGGTGAGTGATGCATACCAACCGCTTGAGGAAGAGCTTCGGTTGACGAGGAGAATTCTCGAGAATATGGATAAGAGGATTCGGTTGTCCATATTGACGAAGTCGGATCTTGTTCTGCGGGACCTCGATATTCTGAGACAATTCGAGGATGTCGAGATCGGGTTCACGGTGAACTCGTTTATGGGTGCTGAGAAGGAACGGTTTGAGCCGGGTTCGGTATCGACGGAACGAAGGATTGAGGCGATGAGGAATGTGAAGGAAAGCGGCCTGAGGACGTATGCCTTTGTCGGACCGATAGTACCTGGTCTGATTGATATCGCCGAAGTCATCCGGAATACGAAGCAGTGTGCCGATCATTATTGGTTCGAGGTGATGAATCTTCGCGGAGCTGGAAAGGAGTTCTCTGATATGTTGAAGGAGAAATATCCTGAAAGTTATCGAATTCTAAATGATGGGAAGGAACTGTCTGGGTATATCGGGAGCATCGAAAAAATCATACGGGAATCAGGAATCAGTGCGAGCGAAGTGATGAGACATTAGGATTATCGGTTCAGCAAAAGTGCGAGCGTGATTTGTCATCCCGGGCTTGACCCGGGATCCAAGTGATGGATTCCGGCTCGGAGGCCGGAATGACAGGACTGTTATATTCGATGTGATATGACCAAGAAACAACTCATAGAAGCGATCGAGGCTGAAGCAAAGAAGTACTTCGTTGACGCATCGGGATGCCATGACTGGACGCATGTGGAGCGGGTTCGGTCGCTTGCGAAACGGATCGGGCGGGCGGAAGGCGCGGATATGTTCGTGGTGGAGGCGGCAGCCCTGTTGCACGATATCGCCAAGACCGAGGAGATGCGTGCCAAGGGCGGATTCTGCCATGCGGAGGAAGGCGCGAAGCGGGCGCGGACGATTTTGGAAAGACTCGGGGTCGGACCCGAAACGGTCGATCATATCGTGGCCTGTATCGGGACGCATCGGAAACGGAAAGGGGCGGAGCCGGAGAGTCCCGAGGCGAAGATCCTGTTCGACGCGGACAAGCTCGACTCACTCGGTGCCGTCGGTGTGGCGCGGGATTTCTTTTTCGCGGGTACCATCGGCAAGAAGCTCTACTCCGGCAGGGAGGCCGAGCATGTCCATGACGGCGTCGACCATAGTTATACCGAGGACGATACGGCACTTCTCGAGTACGAACTGCATCTGAAACACCTCAAGGACCGGATGCTGACGAAGACCGGTAAAACGATCGCAAAGGAGCGGAGCGCATACATGAAAGAATTCTTCAGGCAGTTCTGGAAGGAAGTGGAGGGGAGGAAATGAAATGAGAATTATTAACCCGCCTTTTAAATACCCGCCGCATACCGCACGCTCTCATGCCGGAAGTACGCCATCACCCCTTCGGGTGTTTTTTGTTTGGAGCGCATGAAGGCGTGGATATTCTCTTTCAACTCCTCCTCATCCTTCGGATACCGTTTCATATGAACATGCTGCGTGATATCGTTATTCAGATACTCATCGACGTTCCCTTGGGGAAAATACGGGGGCAGGGAAAAAAAGCTCTATCTTCTCCTCGTTTTGTTTCTGCCATGCCTGAACGATCTTCGCATGGTGTACCCGGAGATTGTCGACGATGAGAAAGACCTTCTTGTCCGTGTCTTTCGTCAGTCGTTT
>FUWD013183328.1_pt1 | contig 18618 bp, 14 predicted proteins | sample 1063281 | NCBI WGS metagenome assembly FUWD01 (sample SAMEA79048168, study PRJEB19326) | metagenome | biome: marine | reverse complement strand
AATTGATTAGATGCAATCAGAAAAGTACTATCAGCATTTTTAGCTAATATAATAGCAAAATCACGTTCTTTAACTTGCTTTGTATCATCAGCCTTTTTCTCAAAAATAGAACAACCAGTTAAAACAATTAGCAATAAAAACAGTCCCTTTTTCATTTGTTTAAAATTTATTAATTACCTGAATTTAAATTAATTAAAAATTTGTGCACATCTGCAACCGCTTCGCTTTCGCATAAACTTATTTTAATCATTTTCTGTATGGTATGCTTAAAAAAGTTTATGCTCATTTCATATCAATTATTCTTTAACATTAATAATTTCTCTTAACCGAATATCATTTGAAGAAGCACCAATCATAATTTTGAATTCTCCCGGTTCTACCGTTTTTTTAAATTAATGTCAAGCATAGATAATAATTCAGGGGTAATTTCAAATGATAGTTCTTTTGATTCGCCTTTTTTTAGAAAAACCCGTTGAAAACCTTTTAGTTCTATAACAGGACGGGCGACAGAAGCAAATAAATCTTTAATGTACAATTGCACAACTTCATCGCCATCGTAGTTTCCTGTATTTGTAAGTTTGAATTGTATGTTTAGACTTTCGTTTGAATATATTTCTTGTTTGTCGAGTTTTAAATCACTGTATTCAAAGTTAGTGTAACTTAATCCAAAGCCAAAAGGAAACATTGGTTTTCCAGTAAGGTTTAGGTAGTCGTCACCTCTTCCAGTTGGTTTATGGTTGTAATACAAAGGTAATTGTGATTCGTGGATAGGAAATGTGATTGGCAAACGACCTGCAGGGTTGTAATCTCCAAATAGTACATCAGCAATAGCATTGCCGCCTTCATCACCCGGATACCAAACATCAATAATTGCAGGGACATTGTTTATCCAGTTAGTCATTGTAATGGCGCTTCCTCCAACTAGTATTACAACTATGGGCTTTCCGGTTTTAGAAATTTCATTAATCATTTCTTCCTGATGACCTGACAGGCTTAAGTAGGCCCTGTCTCTGAACTCACCTTCTTCAATACCCACAGAAATTACTGTAACATCACTTTTTTTGACAGCGACAAGAGCTTCCTGAATCTCTTTTTCCCACTTTTCTTCAACACCCATATTCCAGATAAGTTTAAACCATACATTACCTACAGTTTCATAAAACTCAACTTTAATATTATATTCTTTTCCTTTTTCAAAGTAATAATTGCTTGTAATTTGCTGATGTGTTTGTTTTTTCCAATTATCAATGATCAAATCATCATTCAGATAAAGTCTATAACCATCTTCACCTTCTATCCCAATATTAAAGTTGCCGGTTTTTGATGCAATCAATTTTCCTGTCCACCGTGCAGAATACCAGTCATAATTAATTTTTTCCTGATCAGGAGAAAATAGCGTCCATCTGAAATTAATTTGAGGATCAACTCTTGTTAATGCAGGTTTCCCTTCCAGATTAGTATTGTTGAAATATTCACCTTTTAGTCCATTTTCCTTTTTTCCATTTTCATTGAAATAGATATTTTCAGTAGGAATAGTCTCAAATTCTAAACTTTCCCTACTGCAACCAGGCGCATAATTTATTTGGCATGATTTACCTATTTTATTTTCAATTCCCTTAAGAATACTCACGGGTTTAATCCCTGGACCAGAATATCCTCCAAGCCTTGCCTCTTCTGTCTCTGGTCCAATTAAAGCGATGGATTTTATTGTTTTATTTAAAGGCAGTGTATTAGAAATATTTTTCAGTAAGACAATGGATTCCTGTGCTGCTTTCTTTGCCAACGTTCGGTGCTTTATGCAACCATTCCATTTTTCTGTTTCATTAGTATCTACATATGGGTTTTCAAACAGTCCATACTTGAATTTTGCGCGAAGTACTCTACGAACAGCTTCGTCAATATCAGCTTCATCAATTATACCTTTTTCAAAAGCTTCATAAAATAAAGGATAATGATCATATGAAGTTTGTAGAATCACATCTAAACCATTTTCTATTGATTGCTTAGTTGATTCGGCATAATTTTTTGCAGTAAAATGCAATACATTTGCACCACCGGTTGCTCCAGCATCAGAGATCACAAAACCTTTGAATCCCCATTCATCCTTAAGCTTTTTATTCAGAAGCCAATCATTTGCTGTACATTGTCTTCCATCTAATGAATTGTAGGAGGTCATTACCGAATTGCTACCCCCTTTTTGCAAACAAGCTTTGAAGGCAGGGAAATATATTTCTTCCAATAATCTTTTATTAGTATGTATTGGATAGCTATCACGACCACCATCCCCAACATTAGCAATAAAATGTTTTGGAGTTGTGATTATACCTTGTTTCTCGAATTTAGAGATAAAAACAAAAGCCATTTGAGTAGTAAGAAATGGGTCTTCCCCATAGGTTTCTTCTGTTCGACCCCAACGTACATCCCGAGCAATATTCAAGACAGGTGATAATACTTGTCTGATTCCTCTTGTTTTTGTTTCTTTTGCAATAGCAGATGCTACACTGCTCATTAGGTTTGTGTCCCATGTTGCTGCTAAAGCAATTGATTGAGGGAAGGCTGTTGCTCCTTTTCTAATCAAACCATGTAATGCTTCATCAAAAGGGATAATTGGAATCCCTAATCTTGTTTGTTCAATAAAGTATTTTTGAGTTTCGTTGATTAGTTTAGCAGTTTCTTTAGCAGTAGTTCCAACTGAATAATCCATTAATTGTTCGGATTGGTCTCCTGATTTTCTTTTGGTTGCAAACTGAAAACCAAATATTCCGTTTTTGTATTTTTCCTTATCAAGAGATAAATCTATTGGAATCATAAACAATTGCCAGAATTTTTCTTCTAAAGTCATTCTGGATAATAGGTCATCAACTCTTTCTTCTATTGGAATAGATGAATTTTTATAATTTTTCTTATCATGAGTTTGACACGAAAAAACTAGAGCAAACAAACTTGCAATAAGAATTAATTGATAAATTTTTGGACTTATTTTCTCCATAATGATTATGTTTTTAAACATGAACCTTCAAAGTGCGATATCCATACACGGCAATTACGATAAAACTAAAAAATGGCAAAATGAACGAGAAATTCACTGCCGGGATTCCAGCAACTGTATCTAAATCGATAATTGCTCCCTGCAAAGGTGGCATTAATGCTCCACCTACTATTGCCATTACCAAACCAGCGGCGCCAAGTGTAGTATCTTTGCCAAGACCAACTAGTGCAATTCCGTAAATAGTTGGAAACATTAACGACATAAATGCCGATGTTGCAATAAGACAATAAAGCCCAGTCATTCCCTCAATAAATATTGTTCCCAGAGTTGTTGCCATTCCGCCCAAAGCGAAAATTGTTAATAGTAATCGTGCATTAATATATTTCATTAAAAATGTACTAACAAACCTACTTGACAAAAAGATAACCATAGCCATAATATTATAGTTCTGGGCCTCTGCCTTTGAAAGTCCTAAATTATCAGCATATTGAATAATAAATGTCCAACACATAATTTGGGCAGCAACATAAAACACCTGGGCAATAACACCTTCTCTGTATTTTAAATTAACTATCAATCGTTTGATGGAATCTAAAGCATTAATTGTTTTTCTGATTTCTTTCGTTCGGGCATTTTGGAAATTGCAATGATTACTAATATTAGAATCACTGCAAAACCTAACATCACGTAAGGGTCGCGAATAACTGCAAGATCATGTGTGCGAATGCTTGCTTTTTCAGCGAGCCCTAATGTGGGAAAGATTAGATCTCCGGATTCAGTTCTAATGTCAGACTCTAAAGAAGTAAGAATAAATTTAGAAGCAATGAACATTCCAAATAATGAACCAACAGGATTAAATGCTTGAGCCAGATTCAATCTTCTGGTGGCTGTTTCTTCATCGCCCATGGATAAAATATATGGATTAGCAGTGGTTTCAAGAAATGCCAAGCCGAAAGTTAATATGTAAAGTGATCCTAAAAAGAAGCCAAATATTTCAAATTTTGCTGCTGGATAAAATAATAGCGCACCGGTGGCATAAAGTGCAAGACCTAGAAGAATACCTTTTTTGTAACTGAATTTGTTAATAAAAAGGGCGGCAGGAATAGCCATAGTTGCATAGCCTCCATAAAAAGCAAACTGTATTAATGCGGCTTTGGCATTCGACATTTCCATTACAGTTTTAAATGCTGCAACCATTGGATTTGTGATATCATTTGCAAAACCCCAAAGTGCAAAGAGGCTGGTAATTAGGATAAATGGAAACAATATTTTTCGAGAAACAACTACCGTTTTGCTCTTTTGCATAATACTTAATTAAAAATTTGCAGCTACTACTTTTAATGCTTCTAACTCTTCATCGCTAAGTCCTTCAGGATTGTAACCGGCACTTTTTGTAAGAAAAAATATTTTTGCGGATTTAGCAAGAATATCAATTGTATCGAAAGTGTCGAAAACAGATTCTCCAATAGAAAATACTCCATGTTTTTCCCATAAAGCCACCTTATGTTTCTCAAGCACTTTTAGCGTTTCGACGGCAATATCCTCAGTGCCAGGTGTAACGTATGGAACAAAGCCAACACCTTGCGGAACAAATACCATAGTTTCGGGATGCATTCCCCATAAGAGTTTATTCAGTTTTTCCTCGTTACAAAACTCTTTTATTTGTGTAAGGGCAACTAGTTCGTTGGCATGGGTATGCATTACTACTTTCTCGTTAGTTCCTCTTTTAATAATAAGTTGATGAATTCCAAGGTGAGTGGGTAACTCAGAAGTTGGTTGGAAATTAGTCACTGAATCTTTTTTTATGGATATAATCCAATAGCCGTTCCCTTTATCATTTAGCTTTATTAGCAAAGCGTTATCTAGTGGTTTGCGAGCTAAATCGCGCATGCGTCTGCCTGTTCCACTAACAAAAAGTACTTTCCTGAAAGTTCAGCATAATTATTGTTAAGTTTGAAAAAGGAAAATCGTCCAACTTATTTATATTTTCGGTAATTAGATGGCTGATATTAACAGAGATATTTCCTGCATTCCGTTCAGCCCAACCTCTCTGCCAAAGATATTTAGCAACTTCAGCTACTTCAAGAATAATCTCTTTTATTGAGGCATTTTGATTGATAATTTTCATATTCTATAGATATTAATTTATTATTCCAAAATCAATTCAATTACTGGAATTTCAATATTAGGCTTTATCATTGGTAATATCAAAATTATATCATCTTTGCTTTGTACTTCCTGATGAGTGACATTACTTCTCGGTTTTCCAAATAATATTTCCGAACCATCATGCAGGAATTGGGCATACTTTACACTCCCTTGATATCCTTCAATGGTAAACCATTTCATAGGGTAATCAAGTAGATGGATATACAATCGATTTGTTTCAGGATTGTATGTTAGAAGGCAGTTATCGGGAACCTTAAATTCAGGAGGGGCTTCGGTACATCCGTAAATTGAACGGTTGTTATATTTCATCCATTCACCCATTTCTTCCAGTTTTTCATTCGCACGATAATCAAATGTGCCACGAGCTGTTGGGCCAACATTGAGCAGTAAATTACCGCCTTTGCTCACTGATTCGATTAATAAAACCAATAACTGTTTTGTATCTTTCCAAGTTGTTTCATCACGGTAATACCCCCATGATCCTGAAAAAGTTTGGCAGGTTTCCCAAGGTACTTTTATGCCTTTTTTTTCGGGCCATTTGGATACTTTGTATTGTTCGGGTGTAGTAAAATCCCAGCCGCCCTCTACGTCCAGTAAGTCGAGGCGATCATTAACAATAATATCAGGCTGTAATTCGCGCACCATTTTGAGGAGATTTTCTGAATCCCAATCATTTCTACCTTTTCCATGTTTGCCGGTAGGAAATGAATAATCTAGCCAGATAATGTCTATTTTTCCATAATTGGTCAATAGTTCCCGCACTTGATCTTTAATATATTTACGGTACACATCCATATCTTTGCCTTTGTTGGCTTCATCGTATTCTTCATCGGTTTTTTTGCTTAACGGATGATTCCTGTCAATGGTATAATCAGGATGATGCCAATCGAGTAATGAATAATAAAAACCAACTTTTAAACCTTCGGATCTGAATTCTTCAACCCATTCTTTTAGTAAATCCTTTTCAATTGGAGTGTTGATAGACTTGTAATCAGTGTATTTGGAGTCAAATAAGCAAAATCCTTCGTGGTGCTTGGTTGTGATAACCGCATACTTCATTCCGGCTCCCTTGGCTGTTTTTGCCCATTCTTTCGGACTGTACAAATCGGGATTAAAAATTGCGAAATACTTTTCATACTCTTCATTGGTCATCTGCTCATACCTCTTTACCCATTCGTGGCGGGCAGGAGAAGCATACAATCCCCAGTGGATAAACATACCGAAGCGATCTTGTGTCCACCACTCCATACGCTTTTGCTTTTCTTCAGGAGTTTCTTTTGGTAATTGAGAGAATCCATTTTGCACGAATGCTGATAGCAGCATTAAAACAACAATTAATCTTATTTTCATTTTTTCTAGTTTTTAAACTCTAATTATATAAAGAAAGCTGTTATGTTCTCTTTACTTTTTTCAAATTTCTTTTTTCAAAACGATATAGCATGGCAGGTTTATGTGCAACGCCTTTTTGTTTTTCTCCAAGTGAAACAATATAACCAGCTTTCCCTATTTTTTTCTGAAATTCCTTTTATCGAGGCTAGTTCCCAAAATAATTTCAAACATAGATTGTAACTGATTCAATGTAAATTTTTTAGGAAGTAATTCATATCCCATTACATTTTGAAAAATCAGGTCTTGACGTAAAGCTGCAAGAGCGTTAGAAAGAATAAAAGAATGGTCAAAGGCTAGGTTGTTAGCATTGTCAACATTGATCCATCGCACCTTATCCTTTATTTTTATTTGATCAGGGTTTTGTTTGTCGATGCGGATTAAAGCATAGTACGCTATTGTAACCACACGGTTTATTTTTATTCCGTAATGCCTTTCAGACCATTCCCTTTCTTCGTGGTACTTAATTCGGGCCGGGTCACCAAACGCATGAAACTGTTTCAGGCAAATATTTTTCATGCCTGTTAATTCATTGAGTGTGCGATAGGCTGATTCATCCAGATTTTCATCTTCAGTCACCAAATTACCTGGGAATTTCAGGTTTTTGTTACCTGATTGATCATCTGGGAAAATATCCCGTTCATATACCAGTATTTTTAATGCTTGTTCATTCGTATCTAATCCAAAAACAACACAATCAACAGATAAAGAAGGGTTTAATTCATGCATTTAGTTAGTGTAAAATAGACACTAACAAAAGTAACTATTTATTCTAATATACCTATTGAAATATTTAAATAAATTACACTAACAGTCCAGCTGTCCCTTCCATTGAATCTTTCAACTCTGCTGCCTGCAATAGGAATGTATCAACATCCATTTCTTTGTAAAAAATTAGGCCATGTGTTGCCCTTAATTTAGGATTTTCGTTTTCGTAAAAATATGATTTTCCGAGTAGAAGCCTGATAGATTCATATTGTTTCGTCCATATTTTTTGAGCTAGTTTACTGAATTTTCCATCGTGCAAATAACTTGGGAAAGAAGCATTAAACTGCGATAGATAACAATGACTGAATGACTCATCGAAGTTTGATAATGAATTAAGAGAAACAGGAACGATAACATCAGCCTCAGCCGGGTTAAAACTATACCAAACATTTCTATAGCCCATTATCCTGAGATTCGACAAATCTTTCTCTTTTCCCCAAAGCCGCACAGCCTCAGCTATAGCCTGCAGCACTTTATAATGTGTATCAGGGCCGCTTCCTTCCGGGTCGAGGGCCAAGCTAATAATTGTTGGCTTAGTTTTACGCATCATTTCCAAAATAGGCATAACATCTCTATGAACTTCTGGTTGTTCAGTAAAGACATCTCCTGTATAAAATCCCAATCTTAAATGATGTACATTTTTAACCTGAACGCCATAATGTGCCCAAACTAACTCCTCCTCAAACTCCCTGATCATACCTTTGAATTTCTGAATATCGGGCAAATTTTTCTTTCCGTCATAAGAATTTCGTAAAAGGCAAAGGATTTCATCAATTTTAAATTTCAGATCATTAATTGAACTGAACTTATATATTTCTGTTAAAATACGCACTATCCTATGACTTACGGCCCTGATTCGTTCATGTGGTTCTCCTGAAGCAACTTTATTCAGGTAATGATAAACATCCTTGTCCCATTTAAATTTATATCCATTTTCAAAAAAATCGGGATAGTTAATCATTTCAATTTTATCTTCATTCAAAAATCCCTTTACATCTTCTAGTAAGTCGATAACGAAGGTGTTAGTTACGGCAGTAAAACCTGAAGTAAGTATAACAAAGTTAAAACGACTGCTAACTTCCCTGAGTTCCTGACTAATTTCAGGTAACAATCCAAGTATAATATCATCATGGTGAGGGCCAGTGTGGAAAAAGTTCTGATTTTTCTTTTTCTTAAGTCCCAGATCTATTTTGGATTTAATTTGTTCTATGACATTATCAACGGTATTTTCATTAAGGTTGGGAATTAGTTTTGCATATTGATCAGTTTTTAAATCTTCCATTGTAATGTTATGCCCATACTTATCCAATTTCGAACATAAATCGATAATGATCTTTTGTGTTTTCTCATTTGTCCAGTTGTCTTTTTTATAATAGTTATTCAGGCTGTCCTGCAACTTTATCCCGGCGCCTGTAGTAAGATAGAATCTGCTATTTTTAACTTTTTGCAAAATCGTTGCGGGGAATATGTTGGAAACTTCATTTTCCAAAGTGTCTTTAATTACTTTGGCTTTTGCTTCTCCTGCAGCAATAATAATGGCAACAACATCAGGATTACTAATAATTGTTTTTAGTCCGATGGTGATTACTAATCGATTTCTTGAGATTTCTATTCCACCCAAATCGCCCGCTGCCACAGCCTGAGTTTCAAAATTTGTTGCTGTTAATCGAGTTGTTGAATTATGATCAGAACCTCTTACGTTGAATGCAATATGTCCATCGGGACCAATACCTCCAAGGAAAAAGCCGATTCCACCTTTTTCCTGGATTTTTTCTTCATATTCGCTACACCATTGGTCGATTTTATAGATGGACTGTTGTTGAATAAATTCTTGCTTCGATTGACAGTCTTTATATCTAAGTTGCAGATCAATCATAAAGTCAGGGAAGACTTCCTGGAAATTTTTACCATTAAATAGTGGAATATCATCAGCATTAATAAGCAAAGCCTTTTTTTCATCCAAACCAAATCCGTTGATATAAAAATCACGCAAATAATAATTAAAACTATTGTGTTGTTTTGAACTGATGGGATAAAATTCATCTATTTGGACAAACTGAAGACCTCTTAACTCAGGTTTTTTTGTGAAGATTTAGTCCATATTTTTTTCTGATAGCGTCAATGGATTTGTTGTTCCAATTTTGGAGTATATATTTTGTCCACTTGATAAAATATTCTGGTGTTTTTCCGGTTGGAAGGCTAATTACACCATTAGGATTTTCAGCAACCCATTCTAAAAACCTAAGAGAAGTCAGTAATCCCAACTTGGGAAAATTGTTTACCGTTATGTAAGGGATTTTCGTACTTTGTTTTTCAAACTTCAGATGATTGTTAAATGCTAATTCTACCTTGGAAAATTTATATTTCATTTTAATAAAGTTTATCGTTTAAAATAATAATATCTCCTTTTTTCATATCTATATTTATCATATTGTCTTTATATTTCACTTTGCACTTATTATCTGTTTTGGAGTAAATAGTGGTAGTGTTCATTACTCCATTTTCCCATTTGATGTCGACCTCAAAACCGCCTCTGGTGCATAATCCTTTAACTTCACCAGTAGGCCAGGATGAAGGAAGTGCTGGCAATAATTGTATCACGTCATTGTGACTTTGAAGCAGCATTTCGGCAATACCGGCAGTCCCTCCAAAGTTCCCATCTATCTGAAAAGGGGGATGACTATCGAATAAATTACTTTGTGTTGATTTTCTTAACAAAGCCATTACATGTGTATAAGCTTTATCAGGTTCGTGCAATCTGGCAAAAAGTTGATTATCCAGGCACGGCTCCACCCCGTATGTCCGCCTCCATGATTTAGTCTTTTTTTATGGTGTTTTTTGCAGCTTCAAACAATTCAGGAGTTTCTGGTGTAATTTGTGCAAGAGGATACAAACCCAGCAAGTGTGACATATGCCTGTGACCGGGATCCCATTCTTGGTAATCTTCAATCCATTCCATAATTGTACTATCATTGCCGACTAATACCGGTGGTATTTTCGAAGAAATGTCTTTCCAATTTTGATGTAAGTCATAATCAATTCCTAGTACTTCACTTGCTTTGATACAATGATCGATATGTGCCTTTAAGATTTGATTGTCAATTGTAGCAGCATAAGTTAATTGACAGGGATAATCCTTATCATCAAGGATGTAGGCATTTTCGGGTGACATAGTAGGGTTGGTTACCAGATAGCCATCTTTCTCAATCAAAAAATCACATACAAACAACATTGCTTCTTTCATTATGGGATATGCCTTAGTTTTAAGGTATTCTTTATCTAGAGTAAATTCAAAATGCCTCCATAATGGGAAAGTCATCCAAACTCCACTCAGGGGCGACATTCCCCACCTCATATCGGCATTCGGGACTGTTTTTCCAAAAATATCTGTTGCATGATGCATGGTCCATCCCTCAGATCCATACATGTCTTTTGCTGTTACTCTTCCAGGCTCTCTCCATTCATCAACAATATTTGTGAGAGGGTCAACTGTTTCAGGAAGGTTACAAATTTCAGCGTGCCAGTAATTCATTTGCAAGTTTATATTAGTATGATAGTCTGAATTCCAGGGTGCATTAAAATGATCATTCCAAATACCTTGTAAATTAGCTGGCAACACCCCCGGATCTCTTGAACTGCCTATTAATAAGTACCTGCCATATTGAAAATATAAAGCGATAAGAGCAGGGTCATCGTATCCATGTTTAACTGAATCTAATCTTATATCAGTTGGAATTGAGGTAAGTTGTTCTCCACCTAAATTAATTTGAACACGATTAAAAAACTTTTCATGATTTTTAATATGTGACTCTTTGATCTCAACGTAGGGTTTACATTCAGCTTTTGCCAAAATATTATTACAAATAGTAATGGGGTCAATATTTCTGTCGTAGTTTAATTTTTCAAGATTATAATCAGTTGCTGCAGTAAAAATAATGGTTAGTTCATCAGCATTTTTTAACCTGTAGTGTTGAGGAATCAGTTATTAGCTCCCCCCCTTCATTTATGGCCAATAATTTTGCAGCAAACCTCATGTGTTCACCTCCCGATCCTTGAGTATCTGTTGTTTTATCGACAATTTGACCTATTAGAATAAGTTGATTTTTATTTGCTTTTACAGAAGCGTCTTGTTGCCGCTGGATGGAAAGTGTAGTGTTTATCGTCCCGGGAATATCAGCACTTAAATGAATGGTAATAATATTATCAGGTGCAGAAGAAAATACTTCCCGGGTGTAAGTTATACCACCACTAGTAAAAACAGTAGAGGCAATACCTGAATTTAAATGGAGTTCACGAGTATATTCTGTAACTGGAGATAAACTGTCGAACGACAAATAAATATCACCTAATGTTTGATAGGAGCGAAATTGAGGAGGAGTTCCCAATAAACTTTTGTTACCAAGCTCGTAGGCTTTTTTAATTTCTCCGTTAAAAATCAATTCCCTGTTTTTCTGCAGATCTTTTAATGCGTTTGGATTATTGGTGTTAAAACGTTTACCGGCCCAAAGGCTTTCTTCATTTAACTGAATGCGTTCGTTAAATACCCCACCAAAAACCATTGCCCCCAGACGGCCATTTCCAACAGGTAATGCCTCATCCCAAATTTTTGCCGGCTGCTTATACCATAGCTTATATTCAATTATTTCTGAATTGTCATTCGAAATGCTTTCAATATTTTTCATACAAGAAATGGAGGAAATGATTATAAATAGCCCAAATATTATTATTTTCATCGTAAACGAAATTTATTTATAATTTAATCACCAAGCTATTTTCTTATTACTTTTCCTTCACCCTCCAGTACCCTTATCTCAAGCATTAACTTTGTTTCTTTCCCTCCCATGAAATTACAGTCCAAGCTAACGGAGGTCTCTTCTGAAATTAAGACTACAGGATTTAATTTTATTTCATTTATTTTTTGCCAGTTTTTATTGTATACCATAGCTGTGATTCCATCTAAGAACTTTATGGTTTCTCCCTCTTTCAAAATGATAGGAATTATTATTTCCTTATAATTATCAATTTCTAGCTTAATATCTTTAACATCCCCGTCAATTGCTGATAGTATGAAGTTTAGGTTCTGCTTTTCTGATGGATTAAGAAATGTCACTTTTGAAAATAAAGGCTCTCCGGGTTGCCTTTCTTTTTTTGAATGTTCAAGTCTTACAGGCATAATCTCTATTAACTTCCAAGAAGTATCAGTAAGCATTTCGAGGTGGAATTCTTTTTCTGTATCTTTAAATTGTTCTCTGGTTTCTTTATCAAAAGCACCATCTAAACGTGCTTGCTCCCAGACTTTTATCCGTTCCAGAATTTCATCTGTTAATCCATTTTCCTCAAAAGCTTTATAACTACTCGTAAGCCCAAATCCTGCATTGTATCCTGCTGCTTTGGCTAGCAACCATTCAATATCCTCAAGGCTTGTTTGATTAGTCATTAGGAACCAGCCCAACATACCAGGCATAAGATTACGTTTGAAGTATTTCTGGTTTTTGAAGCGATATTCAGTCTGGCTTTCGCGGAAGCCGGCATACCAGGGTTCACCCCAGTTCATTCTTGAATAAATGTGCCAAAAATAATGGGATGTCCGGCTGGCATCGGCAATTAAATGACTTTTAATATTTTCATCCAGATTATCGTACCAAGTGGTTGTCATTAATATTTCACCATAGTTTCCCATACCTGTTGAGCGATTGCCTTCCAGCCCATCAAATGATATTTGGCGAAGTCCAGTTTGGTTGAATAGCTCGGCAATATTTATTGCTACTTCCTTTGTTAATTCGGCGTTGGTCAAAAATACTTTGTAAGCATGATCGGCCAACAAAGCAATATCTAACCCAGACTTATGATTAGCAGGATTTGTTTCGAAAGCCCCACGCTGGCAATCAAGTAATCTCCAGGGTTCTTCTTCAGAAACACTTCCATACCTTATTAACTCTTCATTGATAACCACCGTTTTCAGATTATTGTTACTGGTTTGCCTAAAAATATTGGGTGATTCGATTATTATTTCTTTCTGTGAATTATTTATATCGCCTATTATTTTACTGAAGCCTACTTTTGCCAATCGTTTATCAGGAACTGGGCTAACATAAGGGTCATTGGTTGTTATAAAGTTAGAGAGAGTATGAACTCCTAAATGGACCCCTTGACTCTCAGCAGTTTCAACACAGTTTTTCAATCCTAAATATCCATTAGGGAATTGTTTATTCAGTTCAAAATGCCCCCAGGTTATAAAAGGGCCGGGATGATCTAAATATTTTAATCCTGCCATCTTGGTGTATTTAATTGCCTTTTCAATATCATCCTCCCCAAACCCCAAAATCAGATAGGATGAATTTGCTGTCCGGGCAGTTTTGCCCCATTCTTCATCTATTTTGGGATGAGGCAATCCCTCTGCAATTTCAATCTTCCCAATAAAATCCAAAGTTTGTTCAACAGGACATCCAAAAAGGGCTATCTTGGAACCTATTACACCTCCATCATCATAGGCTGGAGACTTGTATTTTTTATGTCCCCAGTTTTCGATTTCCCTATCTTTGTTTCGGTTTCGACAGTATGCTTGAAGCGTACTTCCAAATTCTTCAGGTTTAGCTGCTTCAACACGATAAAGAACATATCGTTTTCCTTCTTCGCTTAAATCCGAGAAATCATCATTTTCGAAAATATCCAGTTGCGGCATGCAATCATTTTCATTCCACGGATAGCCACCCAGTGTTTTTGGGTTTAGTGCCTGCAACCCAATTGCGTATTCTTGACCTCTTACAACTCCTATTGTTTCACCTATGCTTTTATTTATGATTGTTGGATAAGGCCCCCAAATTATAAGTTCAACATAACTATTAGGTTGAACATCAATTATCTCAAATTTAATGTGAGTTTTTTTTGCTTTAGCTTCAATACGTACTATGGTTTCAATTGAATCAAATTGAAATATCAGTTCTTCATTATTGTGGTCCATAGAAATGGGTGAAAGAATTTTTCCATCAACTCTTATCGATAATAATGGTGAAGACATTTCAGCTGCAATATAATCATCACCTACCTTGTTATCCAGCATTTGAGTGATATTTCCATTTTGATCTATGACAATTGTGAAGGTGTCTGTTGAAAATTTAATATTGTTTACCGAATTACAACTTGCAATTAATATTGTCACCAGAAATATTAGAACTGATTTGTATTTCATTATCATTTTATTTTTGAATGATTATTTTTTGACTTAAATGATTAAAAATCACACAACCTGATATTTATCTTGTCTGGTCCTGAAAAATTAAACTTTGAAGATTTATGATATAAATAGAAAAACACAATCAATAGAGGTCAATCTCTCCATTCGCCAAACTAAGTGCAATTACAGTAATATATTTGTCAAGGACATTATTTGGAATATCTATAAAAACAAGGCCGGGAGTTTTGCTCCACCATGCTTTCATTTTTATATCATGATCCAGTTTAATGCCACTTCCAACTACCCAGATGCTATTTATTTTATTCTTCAAACCTTTGAGCATAATTGGTCCGTTTGGTTTGCCTGTAACAAAGAGATAAAGTATTTTCCCATCTTTTGAGAGGGTAGTAGGCCCATCAAAATATTCTTTTGGAATGCCGGCATTTGTTCCAAAGATTGCCTGATCATTTTTTTTTGTCCATTTGCCAAGTTCCTTTAAAATGTGGACTTGTTTGTCAGGTATTGTTCCATCAGCTTTTGGTCCTATGTCAAGTAGTAAATTGCCTCCAAGAGAAATGACATCGGCAAATATTCGGATAATCTGGTAAGGGGTTTTATAATTTTTGTCATTACCCTGATAGCCCCATGAATCATTCATGGTCATACACAATTCCCAGTATTTTTCTTTTGGTTTGCGAATAGGAAGGCCTTGTTCGGGGGTGGCATAATCACCGTAACCTTGCAAACGGCTGTTTATTATTATGTTTGGATTTTTTTTGAGAAGTAATTCACGAATTTCTTTTGCCTGCCATTTTTCAGCACTTTGTTCCCAGTCGCCGTCAAACCAAACCAAATCAGGATTATAATTAGTTATCACTTCTTCAATTTGCCCAAAATTAAATTTCACAAATTTCTCCCAGCGAATAGTATCATTTTCATAGCGTTTTTCGTTTCGTGTGAAATTTGGGTAGTTGGGATGCGACCAATCCAGTAGGCTGTAATACATGCCTACTTTAATTTTTTCTTTTCTTAGTCCCTTTACAAATGGCATTAATAAATCACGGCCTGCAGGTGTTTTTTTAACAACGTTTAAATCGCTGTATTTGCTATCCCATAAAGCTACTCCATCGTGATGTTTAGAAGTAATAACAGCATACCTTGCTCCGCTCTCTTTTATAATATTAGCCCATTTCTTAGGCTTGTAATTAATAGCATTAAAGCCATTTAATTGTTTCATGTAATCATCATGTGAAATATACCCGTTATAAAACGACCATGATTCGTCAATGCCATTAACGGAGTAAATTCCCCAGTGTATGAAAATTCCAAGTTTTGCATCACCAAACCACTCGAGTCGGGTAGTATCGGTTTCAATATTTTGTGCGCAAACACTGTTAAATTCAGTTAGAAGAAAAATATAAAAAGCAGATATAAAAATTAGATAATACTTTTTCATTTTGAGTGAATTAACTATTTTATGTTATTAATTTTTATTACCCATGCATAATTACATGGTGGCTTTTTTTGGAGATTTTCCGGAATATAAACAACAAAACCACTACCCGCTGTTTCCCACTTTAGCTCCTGATTATCACCCAATAAGATCATTTTAGTGTCAACTGATGGAGTTATTGAGGATAGCCATATTTTGGAAGGTATCTGTGTTTCATTTTCTTCTGCAAGATATATTGCATATATGGCGTCATCTTTTTTGGTTAAACATACCTTACCTTCTTTATAAGGTGCTATGGCACGGGTTTCATAAATGGCTTCACTATTTACATCCATCCAGTTTCCAATTTCTTCAAATAATTCATAAGCCCCATCATGCCATTTTCCATCCGGGCCAGGTGCTACATTTAAAAGAAGATTACCACCTTTAGCAACTATATCCACCAACAACTGAATTGCTTTTCTTCCACTCATATATGTTGCATTTGGAATCCACGACCAGCTTCCCCCTGCAATTATGCATGATTCCCATGGATAAGAGAGCGCCTCTTTGGGAACACGGTTTTCGGGAGTTAGATAATTTTGGTTTTTGCCCGGAACCGCACGGTCAACAACTATTAAGCCGGGTTGTTTTTCGCGGGCTTTCAAAACGAGCTCATCCATACGAATATCCTGGTTAACTATTGTGCTTTTTAAAAAGCCGGATTTTGTGTCCATAGCTTTTTTAATATACCAATTACTCATATTTTCTTTTGATTCTTTGGCAACCCAACCACCATCAAGCCAAAGTATATCTACTTCTCCATAGTCAGTCATTAATTCCATTATCTGATTATGGGTAAAGTCGACATATTTCTTCCATTTTTCAGGATATAATTCAGGGTCATAATTTACGTTTCTGTCCCTTGGCGGGAAATAGGGGTCCCAGTAATTATCGTTGTGCCAATCGGGTTTAGAAAAGTAAGCTCCTGCCCATAATCCTTCAGCTCTAAATGCATCGAATATTTCTTTTGTAATATTCGATTTTGGATTAGAATGAAAAGCACATCCCGTATCAGTAACTTTATAATCAGTTTGCTGGGTGTCGAACATTGAAAATCCATCGTGATGCTTTGTTGTAAAGACCACATATTTCATTCCTGCATTTTTTGCTGCTGCTGCCCACTTTTCCGGATCAAAATTAACGGGGTTGAATGTTGATTTTAAATTTTCATATTCTTTTACATATTCAAAATAGTTATCATAATTTTTACCTTTTTTGCGCTGACACCAGCCATAATCCTCAGGACAAATTGACCATGATTCCACTATTCCCCATTGGCTATATGCTCCCCAATGCATTAACAAGCCAAACTTCATGTCTTGCCATTGCTCCAGTTTCTCCAATACAAGAGGATCAGTTTCAGGGACATATTTTTGTTCTTCATGTTGTGAATAACCAGATATTGATAACAAAATTGCAACAAGTGCAATAATATACTTTTTCATTATTAATTAGTTTTAAAGTTTGTAATTTCTCACACAGTAATACAATGCTAATTTATACTTTTTTCAAATTGGTAAGACTATGATTTTGCGATCAGAATCATTAAGATGAACTCCCGCCTGCCAAAACTGGCAATGCAGGTCGGTATCCCTGGCGATTTCTAAGGAATTAAAAAAGGTTTACACCCCGCACCTTGATGTGCACAATTTTTTTTTGCTCCATTGATTTACCTTTAAAGTTTGCTGCTTGGAGTTTTAATTTAATTAATTATTAATTTCTTTTTTGATGTCACGTTTTTTGATTTAATTTCAACCATATATATTCCGTTGTTTAAATCACTGACGTTTATTTGTTGTTGATTTTCTTTAACCAATTCCGTCTTGACTAAAGAACCCGTTATATTATAAATTTTCAGTGTTAGAGAAGGATTAATACTTGGGTCAATTATTACTGTTATCATATCAGAAGCGGGATTAGGATATATGTTCATAACACGGTTTGTGGAAGAAACATCATTTATACCAACAAACTCTGATAAAGGACGTTTCCAAACTGCACTACCATTAGTTCCCGCAAAAACAGTTGTTTCGCTGATGGCTAATGCATTGATAGTAATATTAGTTAAGCCATCATTCATTTCAGTCCATGATGTTCCATTATCAGTGGATAAAAACACGCCTCCTGCAGTTCCTGTAAAAATATATTCTCCACTTATAACTATTGAATTGATGAAATAATTTGTCAAACCACTATTCGCTGCTGTCCATGATGTTCCATTATTAGTGGATACAAAAACACCATCATATGTTCCTGCAAAAACAGCTGTTTCACTTACGGCTAAAGCAAAGATATAAGTATTTGTTAAACCATTATTAACTTGTACCCATGATGTTCCATTATCAGTTGATAAAAACACGCCACCACCAGAAGTGCCAGCAAAAACACTTGTTTCGTTTATCGCTAATGAATTGACAAAAAAACTTGTCAAACCATTGTTAACTTCTGTCCATGATGTTCCATTATCATTGGATAAAAACACACCACCATAGGTTCCTGCAAAAATACTTGTTCCATATATGGCTAATGAGGAGACATAATCATTTGTCAAACCATTATTAACTTCTGTCCATGATGTTCCGTTATTAGTGGATAAAAATGCGCCACCATAACTAGTCCCTGCAAAAGTATTTGTTC
>FUWD012817195.1_pt1 | contig 18618 bp, 19 predicted proteins | sample 1063281 | NCBI WGS metagenome assembly FUWD01 (sample SAMEA79048168, study PRJEB19326) | metagenome | biome: marine | reverse complement strand
CCCAAATTCCTATTACAGGTGAAGGAATGACAGGTCTTTTTTTCTCCTCTGGATTCTGGCGGGAACCATCAGCGTGGTGTTTTTAGCCGCGTTTGTACATAATCCTCATAAAACCGGCCAGCGACTTTATGCCTGCGGTGTCATGCTGCTGACGACTGTAGCCATCGTCTTGTTATTGACCAATGTAGTATTTGCCCTCTCGGGGAGTTCCAGCCACTTTTTCGTTTCGGGATATCCCTGGACTCTCTTTTCTGGATTTATATTCCTCGCACTCTTTGCTTGTGAACAGTTAAAAAATCGTGAGGGTTCCCGGCGCTACTTTGTCTCTTAAGTAAACCTTCAAGGCAATCCTCACTCCAGTCTGATTTATTCGATCTTTATCCAACAGGGTCTTAAATAAAGACATCAATCTCTTTTTGATAGCCATCTCTGCTTAAGGGCTGGTTCAGGTTGGTTCAATCCCCCACGCTTTATGTTTGGCCTTTGATCGGTCTTACTCTTCATCCACTTTGATCAAAGCACTCAGATCAGACAAAGTGATACTTGAAAGGACGTGCTCTTTTTGGTACATGATCCCCCTGTAATGCGTAACTACGGTGCATTGGTTGATAACATCATGATTGATCAAATCTAAAGACCAACTAAGAATAGAGTGTTATATTTTTGATTATTCTGGCTTAAAATTGGCATTCTGCATTATTGTTGGGCATGATGCCGGTAAGACTATACCGGCTATGCTTTTATTTTTTTGCCGGGATCAAACCCGGCCCTTACTTGAGGATAAACATAATGAAAATGGTGACTGCGATCATCAAACCTTTCAAGCTCGATGATGTACGAGATGCTCTCTCTGAAGTGGGTGTTACGGGGATAACAGTCAGCGAGGTCAAAGGCTTTGGCCGACAGAAGGGCCACACTGAGCTCTATCGTGGGGCTGAATATGTGGTTGATTTTGTTCCCAAGGTAAAGCTTGAGATTGCTGTAGATGGTGGAGTGGTAGACAACGTCATCGAAGCGATAGTGGCGGCGGCCAGAACAGAGAAGATCGGGGATGGCAAGATATTTGTCCACGACCTCGACAGCATTATGCGAATCAGAACGGGCGAGACCGATCTTGAGGCATTGTAGGTATCACCCTGCAGCCGAAGAAAAAACCAGACTAAATTAATTGAGCCGATTGAGAGTGTAGAGATGACAAATAGAAAATGGCGTTGGATAGTAGGGATGCTGAGTGGTTTTTTGGTTACTGGATCAGTATGGGCTGGAGAGGGTATTGATAGTGGTAATACCTCATGGATTCTCACTTCTACCGCACTGGTGCTCTTTATGACCATTCCGGGTCTTGCTCTCTTTTATGGCGGCCTGGTTCGCTCAAAGAATGTGCTCTCAGTTCTGATACAGTGTTTTGCCATTACAGGAATTGTTTCTGTGCTGTGGCTGATCGTGGGTTACAGCATCGCTTTTGATCAGGGCAATGCGCTGGTAGGGGGGCTCTCGAAAGTGCTCTTTTCAGGGGTTTTGGAGGAGAGTATGAGTGATTCCATACCGGAATCTGTATTTGCCCTCTTCCAGTTGACGTTCGCCATCATCACCCCTGCACTGATAATTGGTGGTTTTGCAGAACGGATGCGTTTTTCAGCAGTTCTCCTCTTCAGTGCAATCTGGTTGCTGGTGGTCTATGCCCCGATCACCCATTGGGTGTGGGGAGGTGGCTGGCTCGGCGAGATGGGGCTTCTCGATTTTGCCGGTGGAACGGTAGTTCATATCACTGCAGGGGTTGCAGCCCTGGTTTCCGCGCTGGTGATTGGAAATCGAAAGGGTTTTCCTGAGACGGCAATGCCGCCTCATAACATGACGATGTCGGTGATCGGTGCGGGAATGTTGTGGGTTGGATGGTTTGGTTTCAATGGAGGGAGTGCGCTGGCAGCCAATGGAGATGCCGCCATGGCGATGCTTGCAACCCATATCTCCGCTGCAGCCGGAGCGATGACCTGGATGTTTTCTGAGTGGAAGAGGTTTGGAAAGCCGACGGTCTTGGGTACCGTGACAGGAATGGTGGCCGGTCTTGGCACCATTACCCCGGCATCAGGTTTTGTCGGTCCTGCAGGGGCGCTGGTTATTGGGATCCTTGCCGGCATCGTCTGTTTCAATGCAACCATGTTCATCAAGCGTGTTTTGAAGATTGATGACTCTCTCGATGTCTTCCCGGTCCATGGGGTGGGAGGGGCTCTGGGCACCCTGCTTGCCGGGGTGTTTGCTTCAACAGGGCTTGGGCTCTTCAGTGGCCAGGGTTTTGCAGATGGAATTCTTTCCATGGGCGGGCAACTTTCGGTTCAGGCCATCGGGGTTGTTGCGACAGTGGGTTATACAGCTGTGGCGACCTATATTGTCCTCAAGCTGGTTGACCTGGTGACCGGGCTCAGGGTTTCGCCTGATGAGGAGATTGAAGGGCTGGATATCTCCTCTCATGAAGAGCGAGGATATGTGATTTAAAAGTGTAGGTCGCTGGGTTTTGCGACTCGCCGGCCAATGCTGTAGAATCCCGCGCTCGCCGCCAAGGCAACATTAATTCACTCCTTGTCTCACCGTAATCCGGGAGACTACCAAACCGAGAGGAGCACCCTTTGAGACACTATGAAATAGTATTTCTGGTCCATCCCGACCAGAGTGAGCAGGTATCTGCGATGGTTGATCGTTACAAGGCCATTGTCGAGAGTTCAGGTGGTTCCGTCCACCGGCTTGAAGACTGGGGACGACGCCAGCTCTCCTACACGATAGATAAGATTCATAAAGCCCACTACATACTCATGAATATTGAGTGTGAGCAAGAGCCCCTGAATGAGATTGAGACCGCATTCCGCTTTAACGATGCCGTGATTCGAAATTTGGTTATTCGGCGAAATAATGCTGTTACTGAGCCCTCGCCAATGGCTAAGGAAGCTGAAAAAGAGGCTGAACGTGAAGCAGAGAGGGCAGAGACCGCTGCCCGGCGAGAAACCGAAAGCAGTGCTTCTGACGAAGCCGCTTCAGATGGGAAAGAGAAGGCATACGCTGAGGATGAGTCAGCCAAAGCAACCCCAGCTGTCGAGCCGGTCGAAGCAACCCCAGCTGTTGAGCCAGCCGAAGTAACTCCAGCTGTTGAGCCAGCCGAAGCGACCCCAGCTGTTGAGCCAGCCGAAGCGACCCCAGCTGTTGAGCCAGCCGAAGCGACCCCAGCTGTTGAGCCAGCCGAAGCAACCCCAGCTGTCGAGCCAGCCGAAGAGACTCCGGCAGCAACCAGTGAGACAGCTGTTGAAAAAGTGGAGACTGCCAGTGAAGAGGCTGAAAGTGAAACTGCAGAAGATAGTGACGAGGAGGATAAAGCAACATGAAAAGGAATGAAAAATCACGGTCAGGTGGACCTCGCCAGAGAAAATTTCGTAAACGCAAGTTTTGCCGCTTTACTGCAGAAGGAATTACTTCAATTGATTATAAGGATCTCTCGCTATTGAAGGCCTATGTGAGCGAGTCAGGCAAGATCATCCCTAGCCGCAATACAGGAACTAAGGCGCGTTACCAACGCCAGTTAACGACTGCAATCAAGCATGCTCGTTTTCTTGCACTTATTCCATACAGTGACAGTCACTGATTCTTTAGAGGTAAATAGATCATGCAGATAATTCTTCTGGAGAAGATTGGAAACCTGGGTGACCTGGGTGATGAGGTCAAAGTGAAGGCCGGTTATGCGAGGAATTACCTTATCCCTCATGGGAAAGCAGTCCGCGCGACTGAAGAGGCCAAGGCCAAGGTTGAAGAGCGCCGTAAAGAGCTGGAGATTATTGCGGCTGAAAAAATGAGCGAATCAGAAAAGCGAGCTGCAGGTGCAACAAAAGCAATCACCTTGAAGCGACGGGTTGCCGATGCGGATGGCAAGCTTTTTGGGTCGGTGACAGCTTCTGATATCGCTGAGGCAATGAGTGAAGAAGGAACGGAAATATCACGTTCTGAACCACAGATGCCTGATGGTCCTCTAAAACAACTTGGTGATTATGAGATCGAAGTGATTCTGCAAGCCGACGTTCGCTTTGGAGTGACTGTCTCGGTCGTCAGCGATGGTGATATGCCTGTTGTCGAAAGCCCTGAAGAAGATGACCAACAGGACGATGAGAGTCAGCCTCAGGAGGGTGAGTAGCCACTAACGCACCATAAAATAAGCTGGGTTGTCCGGATTTCATCATTGGATAATCAATGGCAAAAAAGAACGGGTTTTTAAAAAAGGTGGTCTTGTGACCACCTTTTTTTGGTTGATATGGCCGTTACTGCTGGAATATGGGTTAAGATAACTGCTGGGGTTGTCTTCAACTTATTTCAGGCCGGATTACGAAAGGAGAGGGGCAGGAGAGATGGGTGAGGGGTTAAAACTTCCGCCGCAAGCTTTGGAGGCAGAGCAATCAGTGCTCGGTGGCCTCCTGATCAATAATCTGCCTTGGGAGGAGGTGGCTGAGACCATCACTGCAGATGATTTCTATAGCCAGAATCACCGTCAAATCTTTACCGCTCTTCAGAGTCTGTGTGGAAGCGGCCAACCTGCCGATGTCGTCACCGTATCCGAGCGTCTCGGACAGACCGGGGAGATAGAAGATGTGGGCGGTCTCGCCTACCTCGGCTCCCTTGCCCATAACACTCCCAGTACAGCCAATCTAATTGCTTATGCCAAAATTGTTCATGAACGTGCGGTTCTTCGTAAATTAATCAATGCTGCCAACGAAATCATCAACACCGCCTTTCACCCTGAAGGAAGAACCTCTGATGAGGTGTTGGACCATGCGGAGAAGGTGGTGTTTGATATTGCCCAGCACTCAATACGACGGGGAGCCGGTTTTCGAGATATTGCCGGATTGCTGACTGAAGCGGTCGATCGAATTGAGGAACTTTATGGTTCAGACCAGACGGTCACCGGGCTGGCCACGGGTTTTTCAGACCTCGACGAGCTGACTTCGGGATTGCAACCCTCGGATCTGATCATTGTTGCCGGTCGTCCCTCTATGGGCAAAACCTCTCTTTCGATGAATATTGTAGAAAATGTCGCTGTTGGGTTAAAGAAACCCGTTGCCGTCTTCAGTATGGAGATGCCGGGCCAGCAGTTGGCCATGAGGATGATGTCGTCTCTGGGTCGAATCAATGCTCAGAAAATCAGGACGGGCAGGTTGGCGGATGAGGATTGGCCAAGATTGACTTCAGCCGTTGAACTGCTCAACCAGGCTCCCATCTTCATTGATGATACGCCAGGACTGACCCCCCTCGAACTGCGTTCTCGAGCCAGACGGTTACAGCGTCAACATGGTGAGCTGGGGTTGCTGGTGGTTGACTATCTCCAGTTGATGCAGTCTATTGACTCCTCTGAAAATCGGGCTACAGAAGTTTCAGCAATGACCCGAGCCCTGAAGATGCTGGCGAAAGAGTTGAACATCCCTGTTATTGTGATGTCTCAGTTAAACAGAAGCCTTGAGCAACGCCCCAATAAAAGACCGGTCATGTCTGACCTAAGAGAGTCGGGCGCGATTGAGCAGGATGCTGATGTTATCTTTTTTATCTACCGTGACGAAATTTATAACGAGGAGAGTGAAGACAAAGGCATCGCTGAGGTGATTATTGGAAAGCAGCGAAATGGACCGACAGGGACTGTCCGCATGACTTTTCTGGGTGAGTACACTCGTTTCGAAAATTATGCGAGTCCTGCCTATGACTCAAACTTCGGATGACATCCTGTACTGTTGCCAGGATCAATCATGATGCGCTAAAGCATAATCTCGCGCGGGTTAGGGGGCTTGCACCGAAAAGCAAGGTGATGAGTGTGGTCAAGGCAGAGGGCTATGGACATGGTGCACTGCAGACAGCCCGTACTCTGGCCGATTCTGATGGTTTCGCTGTGGCCCGTATGGGCGAAGGGGTTTCGTTGCGAAAAGGCGGAGTGGATGCGCCAATCATTGTATTGTCCGGTTTCTTTTATCGTGATGACCCTGCAATCTGTCGGCAATATCAGTTACAGCCGGTCATCCACTGCGCCCATCAATTGCAGCTTGTTTGTCAAGATAAGGGTAGAGACCCTGTGGATGTATGGTTGAAAGTGGATTCTGGGATGCACAGGGCAGGATTTGACCCAGATGATGTCGAAGAGGTATTACGGGCTCTACGAGTCACACCCGGGGTCGGGAAGATCTCTCTGATGACCCACTTCTCAAGTGCCGATGATCTTGATGACACTGCAACAGGGCAACAGATTGAATGCTTCAACGCCACCGTCAAAGGGTTCAAGTTGGAGTGTAGCCTGGCAAACTCTGCAGGTGTTATGGGGTGGCCTGAGAGTCATGCCGAGTGGGTGAGGCCTGGGCTGATGTTGTATGGGGCTTCGCCCCTGAAGGGGCAAAGTGCTGAGGAACTCGGTTTACGACCGGTGATGACTCTCGAATCCACTTTGATCGATAGGCGAGAGTTCAATCGAGGGGAGAGCGTTGGATATGGGAAAACCTGGCAATGCCCGGAGGCGATGCCGATTGGTCTTATAGAGTGTGGTTATGGCGATGGTTATCCACGAGTGCTCTCTCAACAGGCAGAGGTCCTTGTGGGCGGTCATCGGGCGAAGATCATTGGAAGGGTCTCGATGGATATGATCTCAATTGACCTCAGGGGACTGCCTGAGGTGAGTGCAGGAGACCCGGTAATACTCTGGGGAGAGGGCCTTCCGATTGAAGAGATTGCCGCAGCAGCAGGGACCATCAGCTATGAGCTTATGACCAAGGTAACCACCAGGGTGATGGGTGATCGTGGCTAAACGCTCTACTGTTTTTTCATGTACTGAGTGCGGTGCACAATTCCCAAAGTGGGCGGGACAGTGTTCTGATTGTGGCAAGTGGAATACTCTCGAAGAGGAGATCCTCCAGCGAGCAGGAAGTGGAAAGGGGGATCGGTATTCTGGTCTGAACTCCTCGGAGACGGTAACAAGCCTTGATTCAGTTGTCGTTGATGAGATGGTCCGCCGCAATACAGGGATCTCTGAGTTTGATCGCGTTCTTGGCGGCGGCCTGGTCGCGGGATCAGTGATATTGATCGGGGGAGACCCCGGCATTGGCAAATCGACACTTCTCCTTCAGGCGCTCGCCAAGCTGGCAACAACTGACAAGGTTCTCTATGTCACAGGAGAAGAATCGACACAGCAAGTGGCGCTCAGAGCGAAACGGCTCGGAGTCTCGGATTCAAAAGTCCGGCTTCTGGCGGCAACGAATATCGATCTGATCCTGCAGACGGTGATCAAGGAACAGCCGGATGTTGTGGTCGCAGATTCAGTGCAGACACTCTTTTCTGATGCTCTGCAGTCAGCACCAGGAAGTGTCGCACAGGTTAGAGAGAGTAGTGCCCACCTTGTACGGTATGCCAAACAGACCGCAACCACCGTTATTCTGGTAGGGCACGTCACCAAGGAGGGACATCTGGCAGGGCCACGAGTACTTGAGCATATGGTGGATGCAGTGCTCTACTTTGAAGGCGATCGAAGCTCCAGCTTTCGTCTTGTTCGGGCGATCAAGAATCGCTTTGGAGCAGTCAATGAGCTTGGCGTTTTTGCCATGGTCGAAGAGGGCCTGCGTGAAGTCACTAATCCTTCTGCCATGTTTGTCCGTCGTGAAAGCGCTGCTGCAGCGGGAAGTGTCATCCTCGCCACCCAAGAGGGAACACGCCCCCTGCTGGTTGAAGTACAGGCCCTTGTCGATGCCTCTCCACTGGCTAACCCTCGTCGTCTCTGTGTCGGTTTGGAACAGAACAGGATGGCGATGTTGTTGGCCGTTCTTCACCGGCATGGTGGCTTTTCTCTTTATGATCAGGATGTTTTTGTCAATGTTGTTGGCGGTGTGCGTGTGGTTGAGCCCGCGGCAGACCTGGCTCTTCTTGCTGCAGTTGTTTCAAGCCTGCGTGACAAGAGGGTGGCACATGGTACGGTTATTTTTGGTGAGGTGGGGCTCTCTGGAGAGATCAGGCCGGTACAACGGGGTCAGGAGCGATTGAAGGAGGCCTCCAAGCTCGGTTTTACTCGAGCGATAATCCCAAAAGGGAATCAACCAAAGGAGAAGATTGATGGTTTGGAGGTGCTTGCACTGCCAAGAGTTGATCAGGTCTTGCAACAACTGTTTTGACATAAGTCAGGGTTGCTGGAGCCTCAGGTTGCTTCCAAACGTTCTCTGCCTGCTGAGGTTTGATTAACAAAACTAGTGAGGAGGGGTTGGCTTTTAATCCAAAAAGCTTAATCTATAATATTATGAAAAAAATGATGCAACAGTTAGATAATAAAACAAATCTAACATTTATTCTGATTCTGTTCTGGGCCCTTTTCTGGTTAATCAGCAGCAGTAAACTCTATCTCAATGGGGCTTTTTTCCCGTGGATGGGGATATCCGCTGATATTGCTCAACTCTTTCTCTATCTGATTGTAATTGGAGAGGCGGGATTGGCACTACTGTTCATATCACTCATTGTCTGGGGAAAAAGCCCCTCCCATAAACCTTACGTCGAGTCTGGATGGAGAGTGCTCTATCTCGACAGAATCATGCATCGGGTTGCCTTTAAACTAACGGTACTGCTGTTTATCTTGTTCTCACTTTTTGATTTGATTAATGGCGATCGATCAGAGCTTTTTGGAGATGGGGTCTATCTACTGCTCTCCCTGGTGAGCTACGATATCTGGTTCAGAACAGATCAGTATTCGATGGATCAGATGCAGCGGATGGAGATGCAGGCTGACAAGGCACACAGTCTTTAAGGCCTGTGCACCCCTACAGTCTCGCTTTTACCGAAGTAGGCTAATCTATTCTTGATCCCTGTTGGAAGGGTGCTCAAGCCAGGCCGGGACTTCTTTATATAGCTCTTAAAAGTTCATTGATGCCTACTTTGCTTCGGGTTCTGTCATCAACCTGCTTAACGATTACTGCGCAATAGAGGCTGTAACTTCCATCATCAGAAGGTAGTGAGCCCGAGACAACCACAGAACCTGCGGGGATTCTTCCGTAACTGATCTCCCCTGTTTCGCGGTTGAAGATGCGAGTGCTCTGGCCAATAAAAACACCCATCGAAATGACAGATCCCTCCTCAACAATGACGCCTTCAACAACCTCACTTCGTGCCCCTATAAAACAGTTGTCCTCGATGATGGTTGGCCCTGCCTGCAGTGGCTCAAGAACACCTCCGATACCGACACCTCCGGAGAGGTGGACATTCTTGCCAATTTGAGCACATGAACCCACCGTTGACCAGGTGTCGACCATGGTTCCCTGATCAACATAAGCGCCTATATTGACATAGCTTGGCATGAGGACCACGTTTGGGGCAATAAAAGAACCTTTCCTGGCTGTAGCAGGGGGGACCACTCTGAACCCACCCTGTCTCATCTCTTCCTCGCCATAATCTGCAAATTTAGTTGCTACTTTATCGAAGTAGTGGGTATAGCCATCACGAATGATTTGGTTATCTTCAATACGGAATGAGAGCAGGACTGCTTTTTTTAGCCACTGGTTGACTACCCAGTCATCATCAGATTTTTCAGCGACACGGCATTTGCCGTGATCAAGAAGCTCAATCGCCTCATGCACCGCCTCACGTACTTCAGGGGTTACATTTGCAGGCTCGATCTGATGTCGTTCCTCAAACGCTGTTTCAATAACTGTTTGCAGGTTTTCCATTGCTCATTCTCCAGGTGGTAGTCCTCACCATGGTGAGGTTCAATTGAGTTCATCAATCTCCAAAAGAGTGAAACTGCGGAGGCTACTGGGTGAGGCGTCCGGAATCAAGATATTTAGAGAGATCCAGTCGAGTTTTGATGGTGTTCACCAATTGTTCACGGGCTTTGCCTTCAGGGATTGGCAGATTATCCCGATCTGTAATGAAGAAGACGTCTTCAGCCCGCTCTCCAAAAGTGGTGATTCGGGCGTGATCTAATTTGAATTTACTCTGTAACAAAGCAAGTGCAATCTGCTTTAAGAGGCCGGGTCGATCTTGTGCCTCAACCTCCATTATTGTGTGGTCTCCACCCGGAGACTCTGAGAACTCAACCTTGGTGGGCACAGGAAAGGAGCGAGCTGCCCTGGAGAGGGTGATGCGCCGTGGACTCTCATAATCTTCCGAGGTAATTAGCTGATTACGAAGTTGTTTGGTGCTGTGGTCAAGTTTGGACTGATCTTCAATCATCTCACCGCTTTGAGTGAGTACGGCAAAGGTCATTAGAGAGAGGCCAGTTCTGGTTGTATGAATTCGGGCATCAACAATATTGAGCCTGAGTCGATCAAAACCGCTGGTTGCCCTCAACAGCAGATCTTCTGCATCAGGGGCACAGATTAGAAACTGGTTTGCACCAACATCTATGGTATGACGAGCGGTAACCAGAGGGAGGGTGACGGCACTTGTCCTGATGATCATCTTGGCATGCCAGGCAATGGCATCGGCATCATAGCGAACAAAATAGTCATCGGCGATATGGTCCCAGAAATCGATTACCGCGGTCATATCTGTCTCACTGGAATCGAGTTGTGACAACGCATCCTTTTTGATCTCTTCAACTCGTTGACCCAGCTGTGTCGGGTGCTGAAGACCATGGCTTAAGAGGCGGGTTGTGGCGGCATAGAGCTCTGCAAGAAGCCGGCCCTTCCAGGTATTCCATACTTTTGGACTGGTCCCGCGCAGATCAGAGATGGTCAAAAGGTAGAGGTTGTCCAGATGGGCCTGGTCACCGACAATCTGTGCAAACTCAAAGATCACTTCTGGATCTGCAATATCTTTTCGTTGAGCCGTCCACGACATGATCAGGTGGTGACGGACCAGCCAGGAGACAAAATGAGCATCATAATCACTGAGGTCGTGTTGCTTACAAAAGGTATAAGCATCTTGTTCACCGAGGACCGAATGGTCTCCACCACGCCCTTTGCCAATATCATGAAACAGGCCGGCCAGATAGAGACGTTCTTTCTTGAATATATGACCCATTAGATCACTTGCTTCAGGGAGTTCACTCCGGTGTGAATGAACGCTCAGGCGTCGCAGGTTTCTAAGTACAAAGAGGCTGTGCGCATCAACAGTATAGACATGAAAGAGATCGAACTGCATCTGACCGACAATATTGCCAAAAACTGGGATATAGGCGCCAAGAACACCATAGGCATTCATTCTTCTGAAGGCATGGGTTTGTCCATTGGGCTGACGCAGGATCTCCATAAACAGAGTACGACAGCCAAGGTCTTTCCTGAAATTAGCATCGATGAGCCCTAGATTGGTTCGCATCTGCCGAAGGGTGCTGGCACGTATCCCCTTTATTTCGGGGTGTTGTTGAAGAACCAGAAAGATCTCAAGAAGGCTAGAGGGGGAGCTGCTGAAGGTGTTGGGGTTGCGGGTCTCAAGGAATCCATCTACAACCCTGAAGCGGCGGTTAATCGTTTTTGGCGATCTTCTCCCTTTTGAGAGGATGGCCTCCTGGAAGTGCTGGAGGAGGATCTCATTGAGTAATCGGAGCTCCTTTACTGTTCTGAAATACTTCTTCATCAGCTGTTCTACAGCCAGATGGGACTGGGTATCTTCATACCCCATCTGCTGGGCAAGGACTTTTTGATGGTCAAACAGTAATCGGTCTTCTCCGCGACCGGTCAGGAAGTGGAGGCCATTTCGAATTCGCCAGAGAAAATTCCTTCCCCGAATCAGAGTTCGATACTCTTCTTCAGTAAGAAACTGATGATCCAAAAGATCCTGAAGTGAATTACTCCCAAAATAGCGTCGAGTCACCCAGCCGATCATATGGATATCTCTCAGTCCACCAGGCCCCTCTTTGATATTAGGTTCCAGGTTGTACGCGGTGTCATGAAATCTAAGGTGGCGGGCGATCTGCTCTTCCCATTTGGCAGTGAAGAACTGTCTGACCGGCCAGATCCTGGGGGGCGCATTTTTTTCCAGCATCATCTTGGTGAGGTCAGGGTCACCCTGAAGGTGTCTCGATTCCATCAGGTTGGTGGCAACAGTAATGTCGTTGCGCGATTCTGAAATACACTCCTTGATGGAGCGAACACTATGGCCCACCTCAAGTCCAATATCCCAAAGAAAGCGGATAAAGTGTTCAATGAACGTTTTGGCTTCTTTATTGGGAGAGCGTTGCAGGAGAATCAATATATCCACATCAGAGGCTGGGTGAAGTTCGCCTCTCCCATAGCCGCCACAAGCAACCAGAGCCATTATCCTGGGGGTGTCATATTCGAGAGTCAGTCGTCTCCAGGAGTGTTCCAGAAGATGGTCAACCAGCCAGGCATTGAGAGTGATAACCTCTGCCGCATTACCTCCCTCTAAGTGGTAGCCCTTCAGGGCTTCCTGTCCACGGAAGAGGGCCTCTTTAAAAACCGTTATGGGATGATCGGTTGACTCCAGTTCATGCTTGAACCGGGGCTTATCAAAAACCTTTGACTTGGCAAGATGGCTGGTCATGAGTTGTCGGCATGCTCACTCTGGGTGAGAATCTCAACACCTGTTTCGGTGACCAGTACGGTATGTTCCCACTGGGCGGAGAGCCCATGATCCCGGGTGATTACTGTCCAGCCATCTCCGAGCAGACGAGTATCCGCCTTGCCTGTATTGATCATCGGTTCAATTGTGAAAGTCATTCCTGGTTGGAGTTCCAGGCCAGTGCCAGGGTTTCCATAGTGGAGCACCTGTGGGTCTTCATGAAATTCCTTGCCAATGCCATGGCCACAATACTTTCGAACCACTGAGAAACCGGCATTTTCTGCATGCTGTTGAATTGCAGAGCCGATGTCACCAAGAAAGAGGCCCGGTTTCACCAGTTCGATCGCTTTCTCCAGGCATTCTTTACTGATTCGAGTGACACGTTCACCGAGGATCGAGGGTTTGCCGGCAAAAAAGGTCCTGCTGGCATCTCCGTGATAGCCATCTTTGATCAGGGTGACATCAATATTGATGATATCCCCTTGTTTTAGCCGTTTTTCACCAGGTATACCGTGACAGATCACATGATTGACTGAGGTGCAGATGGATTTTGGGAAACCTCTGTAGTTGAGTGGTGCCGGGATCGAATTGAGTTCTGAGACAATGTAGTCGTGGCATCTCTGGTTGAGCTCTTCGGTGGTTGTCCCGGGAACCACGTAGGGTGTAATCATATCGAGCACCTGGGCAGTCAGGCGGCCGACAACACGCATCTTTTTTATCTCATCTGGCTTTTTTATTGAAACCGCCATTCATCTTCTCGCTTCTATTAAAAACAATTAAGAATTGATCTTGTTGCGTCGCGATCCTACACCATTACAGGCTTGTGATGGAGTGGGATTTGGATAATTTAAAAGGATATGGTATAAACCGCGCGGATTTTACTAAAACACACATGGGATCAAGGTGTCTGTCCGGGTGCCCAAGAGGCTGGCAGCCACCCCCATGGAGGTCTAACCCGAACGGAGAAACTGGCATGAGTAAAGTAACCATGCGCCAGATGTTAGAGGCTGGCGTGCATTTTGGACATCAAACCCGCTACTGGTCCCCTCGCATGGCTCCCTATATCTTTGGGAGCAGAAACAAGATCCACATCATCAACCTTGAATGCTCACTGCCGATGTTCCGTGAGGCGGTGAATTTTCTTGGAAATCTTGCTGGAAATGGTGGAAATGTCCTTTTTGTCGGGACCAAGCGTCAGGCGAGTCAGATTATAAAAGAAGAGGCACAACGGTCAGGATCCCCCTATGTGGACCACCGCTGGCTCGGAGGGATGCTTACCAATTTCAAGACAATTCGCAACTCTGTTAAACGTCTGCAGGACCTGGAGGCCGCTCTTGCCGAAGATGCAGCAGTCCAATTGAGCAAAAAAGAGGAGTTGAGACTTGAAAGGGAGCGGGCAAAACTAGATCGAGCACTCTCTGGCATCAGAGAGATGAACTCACTTCCCGATGCGATGTTTGTTATCGACATCAATTCAGAATCAATCGCTGTAAAAGAGGCCAATAAGCTTGGTATTCCAGTTGTTGCTGTGGTCGATACCAACAGCAAACCTGACGGCGTTGATTACATTATTCCCGGTAATGATGATGCTATTCGTGCGATCAGACTCTATACCCAAGGTATTGCTGATGCGATTATTGAAGCACGCTCTGCGGCTCAGGTTCAGGCCTTAAATAAAGATGGTGATGAGTATGTCGAGGTCGATGACTCAGGAAAAGTTGTTGCCTCCAGTGAAGCGAAGCCAGATGAAGAAGAGAAGCCGGCAAAAAGTGTGACCCGAAAGAAAGCAGTAAAAAAGGTAGTTGCAAAGGCAAAGGATAAAGCTGAAGCAGAACCAGGCGATACCACCAAAAAAGTGGTTAAAAAGAAAGTGGTTAAAAAAGCAACAACAAAGAAAGCGGTTGCAAAGAAGGCGGTTGCAAAGAAAACGGTTGCAAAGAAAACGGAAACCAAAAACACCAAAGCCAAAGAGCCCGAAGCAGCGGATGAGAAAACCACTGATTCGGTTGAACCCAAGTCAACTGGAGAGGAATAGGATATGACGATTAGCGCTTCAATGGTTAAGGACCTAAGGGTCCGGACAGGTGCCGGAATGATGGAGTGCAAGAGAGCGCTCACAGAGGTTGAAGGTGATATTGATGCTGCGATCGAGTTGTTGCGAAAAAAAGGGGCAGCAAGCGCAGACAAGAAAGCAGGAAGGATTGCAGCAGAAGGGGTTATTTTTGCCACCTTCAGTGATGACAGAAAGGCGGCCACTCTTGTGGAAGTGAATTGTGAAACGGATTTTGTAGCCAAGGATGAGGGTTTTGTCTCCTTTGTCTCTCAGGTGGCTTTATCTGTTCAGCGTGATAATCCAGCCGATACTCAAGCCCTCTCCTCTTTATCACTCGGAGATAAAGGCCAAACGGTGGAAGAGGCGAGAAAGGCTTTGATTGGAAAGATAGGTGAAAATATCAGTATTAGACGCTTTATCTTCTGGCAGGCAGAAGAGGGAAGCCAGTTGAGTGGTTATCTGCACGGTTCTCGAATCGGCGTCCTGGTTGAGCATACCGGTTCAAATCAGAATCTTGGCAGAGATATTGCAATGCATGTAGCAGCGAGCCAGCCACTTTGTGTATCGACAGACGAGATTCCCCGGGATGTGCTTGATAAGGAACGGAAAATCTATAAGGCTCAAGCGATGGAGAGCGGGAAGCCTGAGGCCATCATGGAAAAGATGGTTGAAGGGCGAGTCAATAAATTCAAGAAAGAGAATACTCTGTTAGGCCAGCCATTCGTCAAGGATCCTGATTTGAGTGTTGAAAAAGTCCTTTCGGCGGAAGGTGAGAGCATACTTCGATTTATCCGCTATGAAGTGGGTGAAGGGATTGAAAAACGAGAGGATGACTTTGTCTCAGAGGTGATGGCGCAGGCCAAAGGGGGCTGAATTATGTCCTCTAGTGAGAGGTTGCTTGTTTACCCACGAATGTTGATCAAACTCAGTGGTGAAGCGCTTGCTGGAGAAACAGGTTTTGGCGTTGATAATGACCTCCTTGATCAGGTCTCTCGGCAGATCAATAGTGTTACCTCACTGGGTGTTCAGGTTGGAGTCGTAATCAGAGGCGGTAATTTCTTTCGTGGGGCTTAGGCTGCTGCGAAATCGATGGATCGAATTACCGCCGATTACATCGGCATGCTGGTTTCTGTGATGAATGCACTCTCGCGGCAACAATCACTCAAACGTTCTGGAACCTCAACCAGGACACAATCATCGATAGCGATACCTTCTGTCGTCGAGCCCTATGTGCGCGCGCGGGCATTGAAACACCTGGATAAGGGCAAGGTGGTGATTTTTGCTGCCGGGAGTGGAAACCCCTGTTTACGACTGATTCGGCAGCAGCCCATCGAGCCGTTGAGATCGGAGCAAACCTGATGATCAAGGCGACCAAGGTCGATGGGGTCTATGATAAGGGCCCTGCGATCTATTCGGATGCGGTACGTTATGACAATCTGAGTTATGATGAAGTACTCCAGGATCGCCTGGAAGTGATGGATACAACTGCAGTCACACTATGCCGAGATCATAATCTGCCTGTCCGTGGCTGCAATATGAATGCAACAGGAGCCTTTGTGCGTTTGGCCAGGGGTGAAACTCTAGGTACTCTTTTTGGAGGTGAAGCAATCACATGACTCAGGAAATTCAACAAGACGCAGAAAGAAGAATGAAAAAGACCATTGAGTCGGTCTCTTCAGAAATGGTCAAACTTAGGACCGGTCGAGCCAGTCCAGCGTTGCTTGAACATCTCAGGGTTGATTATTACGGCACGCCGACTCCAATCAGCCAGGTAGCTACGGTAAGTGTTCCTGATGCCAGAACCTTGAGTGTCACTCCCTGGGATAAATCGATGATGAGTGTCATTGAGAAGGCTATCCTTGAGTCTGATCTTGGGCTCAATCCAGCCACAGCTGATGAAACAATGCGAATTCCTCTGCCGCCCCTTACCGAAGAACGTCGAAAAGAGATGGTGAAACTGGTCAAGAGTGAAGGTGAGCATGGCAAGGTTGCGGTAAGAAATATCCGTCGGGATGCAATCCACCAGGTTCGTGAAAAACTCAAACACAAAGAGATCTCTGAAGATGTAGAAAAAGGATTCGAGCAGACAATGCAGAAGCTGACAGATACTTATATCCATCAAATTGATGAAATTGTCTCTGATAAAGAAAAAGAGGTGATGGAAGTTTAAAACTGGGGTTTTGGGATCTTTTGAGAACGCTTGTTCGTTCCATATCATCAACTCCAATTTTGGATACACCTATTTTTATTGGTTGTTTTTTTGGAACGATCTGCCTGATTGGGCTAGAGCTGGATTGATATCATGACACTATATGAGTAATTATTGATTCTAATCATCTCTTCATATCTATGTTTAACAATCGTCATCTTCATCTCCCATCACGCTGCTTAATATCGTGTTGCGGGTCAATTCATTGCCTGACGGGTCGATGGTAGTGGCTTCTTCAACTGGAACTGGGCCGAATCATGTTGCTGTCATCATGGACGGTAATGGCCGCTGGGCAAAACACAGAGGGTTGAAGAGATCCGAAGGACACAAGAAGGGGGTTGTTGCTGTCAGGGAGCTGATTAAAAATGCGGTTGATGCAGGCATCTCGCAGCTCTCTCTCTTTGCCTTTAGCAGTGAGAATTGGAGACGTCCTGCTCTCGAGGTACGTCTGTTGATCCAGTTGCTCAACAATACGCTCGAAAATGAAGTTGATGATCTTCATCAAAATGGGATCCGATTAAAGATTCTTGGGGATCTGGAACGTTTTGATTCCAGGGTGGAAGCGATGGTTCGTAATGCCGAATCTTTGACCGCAGACAACCAGGTCATGAACCTCAACATTGCCATAAACTACGGTGGTCGTTGGGATATTGTAAATACCATCCAAAAAATGGTTGCCGGGGGTTGTTCATCTGATGAGATTTCAGAAGAGGCTATCTCACACTCTCTCTCCACCGGGGGCATACCTGATCCGGACCTTTTTATCCGGACAGGTGGAGAGCATCGGATCAGTAATTTCCTGATTTGGCAGTTGGCTTATACAGAGCTCTTTTTTACCGATACCCTCTGGCCAGATTTTGGCAAGGGTGATCTAGAGGCTGCACTTCAATGGTATATGGGCAGAGAACGACGATTTGGCCGTACCAGCGAACAGGTTGTTAAAGGGGAACACTAAGGGTGCTTAGGCAGAGGTTGTTAACCGCATTCATTCTTGCTCCATTGCTCCTGATCGGCGTCTTCTTCTTTTCAGAGGCTTGGTTCGCCGCTCTCATTGCTTTTCCATTGTTACTGGCCGCCTGGGAGTGGTCAGGTCTCTATGAGATCAAACATCCGGCCCCTCGAATTGCCTTGATTATTCTTGGGGTCGTGGGTGCTCTTGTTCTCTATATCGGCAATTCAGATGATGTGCTGTTGTGGATTCTTGGGCTCTCCTCTTTGGTCTGGAGCGGCCTTTTTATTGACCTTCTAAACCGTCCCGTATTGGCGAATTTTGGGCAGAGATGGATTGGACTTACCGTTGGTACGATCGGATTGATAGTAGCGTGGCTCTCCTTCACCGCCCTACGACAAGCTGAAGGGGGTGAGAAACTGGTCTTTATCCTCCTCGCAATTATCTGGGTGGCTGATTCTGGCGCCTATTTCATTGGAAAACGTTGGGGGAGGCGCCGCCTTGCACCATTGATCAGCCCTGGAAAGAGTATTGAGGGGTTGATAGGTGGCATAGGTTCGGCTGCGCTGGTTGGGTTTGTAGCCGCCCTCTTGTTGGGTTTTCGGGATGTTATCGAAGTTGTCACATGGACAGTTGTTGCAATATTGGTCTCATCGATCTCAGTCGTTGGTGATCTTGCACAGAGCCGGATAAAGAGAAGATGCGGAAAAAAAGACAGTGGAACGCTTCTTCCTGGTCATGGGGGTATTCTTGATCGTATAGATAGTCTCCTGGCAGCGGCCCCAGTCTATGGGTTGTTAGTGCTCTATGTTCTCCCTCAACTCTTTGCAGGGGTATCAGGATGAAGAGCCAGTTTTGCCAGAGAGCCTGCTGCTGGTGGCGAAATCGATGGTCATCGGGAACAAGCCG
>FUWD013232105.1_pt1 | contig 18623 bp, 16 predicted proteins | sample 1063281 | NCBI WGS metagenome assembly FUWD01 (sample SAMEA79048168, study PRJEB19326) | metagenome | biome: marine | reverse complement strand
TTGTTTGCTTGGTAAGTCCCGAAATGACGATGGTCTGACCATTCTTTACAATCAGGGTTGTGTCGGTCTCTTTTTTGATAAATATAAGGATTCCCCTGGACGTTACGCGTGTCGTCAACCTTCGTCTTTTTTGACGTTGATGACCATCTTCATGTTTTCCCCGTCGATGACATGGGGTGTAATCTCCAACCGCAGGACAACATCCTCGAACTTGACTTCCCGATTGCCATCCTTATCGACGGATACGTACGGCACTTTGGCGCCATTTTGGGTAAAGGCCGTCTGGTTGTCGAGCGTCGTTATAGATGGACTGGAAAGTATGTTGAGTTTCCCGTCCTTTTGAAGAGCGTTCAACTGCATATCAAGGATATTGCCGCCAATGGTTCCAAACATCAATCCGAGAGACCCAGCTCCCGTTGCTGACATTGCCGCCGGAAAATTTACGCCAAAACCCTGGCCGCTGATACCGGGCGAACCTGCCACGGGCGTATATCCTCCCTGCTGGGGCGCGCCCGTTCCACTTGAACCGCCCGGAGTCACATACAAATTATGGTCCCCGAGCCGCGGGGCATACATGCCGCCCCACTGAATTCCAAGATTTCGAGCTGTATTTTTTGTTGTTTCTATAATGTTCGCCTCTATCATGATCTGCGGTGTCGGTTTATCTATCTTTTCAATCATGGTGATAATCTTCTTCAGATTATCTCTCGTCGCCTGAATTATAAGAGAGTTCGTATGCTCACTGACCTTTACCGAGCCATAGGTTCCACCTTTTTCGTTTCTGGTCAGAAGCTCCGCCATGTTTTCGCCAAGCTTTTTGGTATCCGCAAAATCAACAGGAACAACCATTGTCATCAACGGCGCTTTCTCCCTTTGCTTCTCCTGCGCGTCTTTCATCTTCAGGTCATTCTCCAGATCCTGTACCGTTGCTATACGGATGATATTACCCTCCCATATATATGTCAGCATCTGGGAACGCAGGATACTGTTGAACGCTTCATCCCAGGGAACTTCTTTGAAATCCACACTTACCCGGCCCTGTATTTCCGATTTTATCAATATATTCTGCCGCACCGACCGTGCCAGCGCGCGAAGAACGGCGCCTACGTCAGCATCACGCATCTTAAGGCTCACTTTATCCTCGGGAAGAGCTTTTTCCTCGGGAAGTATATCGCCTTTCTTCATCCCCGGTTCAGGTGGTATTTCAATAGAACGGACCTTTACGGTGGGCGAAGCGTCCTTGGACTTCTGAGACAGTACCTTCCATTTCTCGAAAAATGGATCTTTTTTTACCTCTTTTGTGCCGGCACAACCGAAAAGCAATATGCCTGCCACAATGGCAACGACGAAATATTCAATCTTTTTTCTTGCGTTAAGTACTTTCAAAACCGCCCCCTGCAATGAAAAGGTTACTCTTCTGATAAAAATGGAATTGTTATTTTCTCTCCACTTGTTTTGTCTATAATGATTACACTGGAAGAATTTATGCGTCCTACTTTATATCCACTATTCTCCAATTCATCACCTGTCTGATAGTCCATCCCGTTTATAATGGCTGTCTTTCTTCCTCCGACCTCAAGATAACCGCTGTAGATAAGATTATCTTTCTCTATATTTTCTGTATATCCCTCTGTCTTTTCCGAATTAAATATGTCAGACGTGGAAAAAGGATCGTTTGTCCACTCTTCTTCGGCACGATCAGCAATGTAAGCTTCAGTTCTGGTAGATTCATCATCCTTTAACACATCTGAAATTTCTCTAACCAGTTTGCTTTCACTGGCTGTGCTAATCCCCTGACTGACGCTACGGTCCACAGCGACTGTCTCTGATTTTTTGGACGGCGAGGGAAGCAAGAGAATGTATGCGCCATACAGAGCTGCTAAAACTGCTGTTAAAACAATGATCTTTTCTCTCTTCGACATATCAGATCCTTACATACCCACTGTTCACTGACCCCTGATTTTACCCAACTCCCAGCCATAATTTCATTTTAAGTTCCTTATCAGCTGACCTTTGCTGGATTTCTATTTCTTCTATTTGTCGCACATATGGAACTTTTCCAAGTTCGGTCAGAAAATCACGCAAACCTGAAAAACTTCCTCTGACGGTCGCGTTGATCAATATGGAACCCTGTCCCTTTGAAATGGTTGTAAAGTCGGGATTTACCGATATAATTTCAGTATTGGATTTTCTTGCCAGTCCTTTGAATATTGACGGAATTAAATCAATATTGTTTTTAGGAAGTGAGCTTTTTTCAGGAAGAAAGAATTTATCCGGTGCTGACATTTCACTTTTTTCCAAAAGCTTCGTGTAGAGAGGCAAGAGTTCTTTTTGTGTTGTTATGCGCTGTTTAAAGTCGGCAATCTTCATGTCCAGATTATTTAATGACTTGTAGCAAGGATACAGGACTAAAAGGATGACGGCCGCAACGATAACTATAGAAATCAGCAGATAAATAACGCTGCGAACCGGGATCATGCCGTATCGAATTTTCATGTTATGCCCTCGCCGAATTTGACGTTGAGAATAAAGCGGAGCACCTCAACATTTTTGAAGGACTCAGAGTTACTTTTAGTAATCTTTGCCTGGCTGAACACGGGGGAGCTTTGCAATTTAAGGACATACGCTACAAGAGAATCTTCAAGTGAATTCATGCTGCCGGAAACAATGCCTTCCATTGTCACGCTGCCGACTCTTTTGCCCCCTTTTTCTTCCCCCGCCGGAGTTGTTCCCATATGAGCAGTCACATGAAGAAGGTGAATATTTGAAGGAGTGATCAGGGATAGTTCTTTGATAGCCGCAACCCCCAGATATCTTTCGCTGTATTCCCTTACATGATTCAAGTCATCTTTAACCTTCGAAACAAAAACGGGAATTATGGTTTCATCAACAACGATATTCTGTTTTAATTGCTGCTCAAGCTCTGTGATTACGGCCTTCTTTTCGTTGACTACACCTGACATCGCAAAGAGAACGACAACACAAATCAGCAAAACAACGGCGGCAGCCACAAAAATCAGGCGGTTGCCTTTTTCAATATTTGAGCGTGTTTCCTTGTTCTTGTACGTGAACAGAAGATTGGGAGTGTGTGATAAATCTGACAGCGCGGCGCCAAGAGCCGGCACGAGAGAAACCCTGTCAGAGACAGACAGGGCGGAAGTAATCTCACCGACAAGGGGACCTCCCGGTTCCAGAGGATCCAATACGCCTTTTTACAATTCCCAGATCATTCCCTATGTAATCCGCCAGAGGCTTGCGTACAGTTATCGAAGTTGAAATATATATGGCGCTTACTTTTTCATTCCCAAACGTCACCGTGGAATGTCGAAATGTTCTATCTATCTGTCTGACCAATCTGTCCAGGGCCGGGTCAATCCATTCGATAATATCTTTTTCATCGAAATTGAAATGTTTTCTGACATCTTCGGAAGAATGGGAATCCGGACTGAGGCCGAGCAGCACATTGCGCGCGTCTTCTATCTTCATAAAAGAATCCCCCGCAAAATCACCGGGCACAGGCGCTTCAATCCGTGATTCTTCAAACGAGACCCTATTTACCCTTTCATTATATCCTTCCATAAGTTCCTGGGCCATACTGTCTGATCCGGTCCTGATACTCCGGGTCATAACAAGGTTGCCTTTGGAAAAGATATTGATACGAGCCCGGTCCATTTCAATGTCGAGGGTAGCAACTGTCTGGTCAAGAGCTGGCATCCAATTTGTCTTAAACAGGTTTTGGATTCCAAAGGGAGCTATTGCCAGTCCATCCAGGGGATATCCGATATCCTCAAAAAGTCGCTGTATTTCCTTTACCTCTTGCCGCGGAGCGGTATAAACCATAGCTACCAACTTGGCCACTCCGTTTTCAATAACTTCGTCTCCTATCTCAAAATCAAGAATAACATCCTTCTCTTTAAAGGACATCGCCTTTTTTGCAGTCCATTTAACGGCACTCTCAATTTGTTTTCTTGCTACTTTTGGTATTCGAATGGAGGCTACTTCTACCCGGGCGGAGGACATATTTGCCCATAGTTTAAATTTCCCTGCGGGGCCACAGAATTTATGGAGTTCAGACTTCAAAAAAATCGCGAATTCGGGAGCATCTCTGGAAATATCCGCTTCTAATGGCAAAACACTGTGGTCAAGGAGTTTCCACATATTATCGGAAGATCGGGCAACCTTGATCAGCTTTAACATGTGGGGAGCGATATCGATACCGATTGAGACCGTCTTACGCGGTTGCAGCAATTCCGGGAAGGGTAACCTGCTTTTTTCCCCGGATGGAGGAGATCCGGGTGCTTTCACAAACTTGCTCGACGTTTTCTTGTTGCGTATAACATCAAGCAGCTTTTCGGTCGAAGAAACCTCTTTATTTGAAGTCAAATTCCTCTTTCCCCATTATCTTCATCAACTAAAAATACACGCAAATATTACTTCGCTTTACCTTATTAAATAAAAGGACGATTTTGGTTGAGGGTAACCGCTGTAAATCTGTCTAAACATTAGCCTATAAACGAAGTTTATTCAAGCGTTTTTTACATAACCATATGCAAGCAACACGGTTAATCAGTGGACAGTAATCAGGGAACAGTGGCCAGGGGGAAATTGTTCCACATTTTTCGTACTTCCAGCAATCAGAATTAATGCCCTTGAAAAACATCATTATTCAGTGTACTATCCACAACCATTAAGTTTTACAAGCGCTGGAAAACAACAGGTAAATCATCAAAATTCTAAAATTGATAGCCGTCCTGGAAACATACATGATCAAAAGCGAGCAAAAAAATGAAGCAGAAAAAACACGATACGAAGGGTAAAAAAGAAAACGCGTACTATTAACGGATCGCCTGGTATTGATTGGACTTGGTCTTGGAGCATTTTACTGGTTAATCGATGCCGTTATCAACATTTTCCTGGCAAAATCGGGGCTCAACGCATTTCAGCTCCTCATTACTCCTCCGCCGAATCCAAGCTGGACGCGGCTGATAGTTTTATGCCTTTTTATTATGTTTGGCGCGCATGCACAGTTCACTGAAAATGAACGCAAGGACGAGACAGAACGAAGAGAGCAGGAGGCGGCCCTGCGTGAACGTTTCGAGAGGCTTCTCTCGCCCGATCTGTCCGAAATGGTAGTCTCAGGTCAGTTAAAGGTTGAAAAAGGCGGAGAGAACCGTGAAGCCACGGTAATGTTTGCCGATTTCCGTAATTTCACCAGAATAAGTGAAGAAACAGATGCAAAAGAAATGCTCAAAACAATCAATGAATATTTTGAGGTGATTGTCAATGTTGTATTCCGCCATTCGGGGACAGTGGACAAATTTATTGGCGACGAGATAATGGTACTCTGGGGTGCACCGGTTACGCGCGATGATGATCCGGTCCACGCTGTCCGTGCCGCTCTTGAGATACAATCTGAGCTTGCAGCATTTAATATGTCACGCGCGACAGAGGGTTTACTCCAGATTAGTCTCGGAATTGCAATAAACACCGGGAATCTGGTTGCAGGTTATATCGGTTCAACACGCACGATGAGTTACTCCGTAATAGGTGACGTTGTCAATATTGCACACGGGATATGCCCGGCCGCAAAAGCCGATCAGATCATTATTTCCGAAAGCACATATACTCAAGTGAAAGACGTTTTTGAAGTGGCGAAACTCGCGCCCGTCCGTGCCAAAGGCAAAAACGATCTGATTCCCGTATACGAAGTCCTTGGCGAAAAATCGTGATTGATGGTGTCGAAAATCCGTATTAATTCGGATTAATGAAAAAGGGGTTGCCGCCTTTTCAGGCGCAACCCCTTTTTCATTCTATGGTGCCGGAGCTCGGAATCGAACCGAGATGACCGTGAGGTCGGGGGATTTTGAGTCCCCTGCGTCTACCAGTTTCACCACTCCGGCTTGGCGGCTGATTATATATTCGCACCGCAAGTTGTCAAGAAAATTGTATTGACATTTTGTTGAACAGCATGTTAGGTTTCCGCCCTGTTAATGGGGCTGTAGCTCAGTTGGGAGAGCGCTTGAATGGCATTCAAGAGGTCGTCGGTTCGATCCCGTCCAGCTCCACCAGAAAAATCAAGGGATTGCGGGTAACCCGCAATCCCTTTTTTATGTGGGTGATCCACCCTTATTTAGTGGCGTCGGAAATTCTTTTCTGCGCCTCACGTGTTTCCTGTACCATTCGCTCGAACAGTTCAGATATTGCAGGTATATCATGGAGAAGGCCGGTGGCTTGCCCTACAGTAAGCACACCCTTTTTCACGTCTCCCCTTTCGGTTGCCAGGCTTATCGCTTTGAAGGCATTCGCAAGATAGGCCATCATTACCGAGTTCTTGACCCCCGAGAAAAGCACGCCGACAAACAGTTTGAAGTACGAAAGATCCAACATCTTTGCAATATCTCTGGAATTGATGAGTGCGGCAAGAAAATTGGGCATGCCCAGGAACCCTTTTCTGTATGCCTTGATAGCCGCCGGCGTTTTCAGTGAACGACAGCCCAGCCCGTCAAAGTAATTCCCGTAAATTGTATCGGTTACTCCCTTTTCGAGGGAGAGTTTTTTATAGCTCTCGTGGAGTCCGCTTTCCTGTGTGGCCATCAGGCGTGTTCCCATCGATATGCCTTCGGCTCCGAGCGCCAGTGCGGCAGCAAGTCCTCTGCCATCCGCGAAACCACCCGCGGCTATTACAGGGATGTTCACCGCATCCACTATACTGGGGACCAGTACCAGAGACGTTGCGTCGCCTCCATGTGCGGCTGCTTCATATCCGGTAGCAATAAGACCATCCGCGCCCTGTTTTTGTGCCGCAAGCCCATGACGTTCATTAACAACTGTGGCAACAACCTTTCCACCGTATTTGTGGGCGGCTTTTGCTATCCAGTCTCCTTTGCCGAGGGAAAAGTTAATGACGGGGACTTCTTCTTCAAGGAGCACCTTCGTGTTTTCTTTCGCTCCCGGAAAAAGGAGTGTTGCATTCGCGCCGAATGGTTTATCCGTAAGTTCCCGGATTTTGTGGATAGACTTTCTCGTTTCTTTTACACCCAAAGGCCCTGTAGCCAGGATGCCCAGTCCGCCGGCATTGGAAACAGCAGCTACCATTTCAGGGATACTGACCCAGCTCATTCCGGCCAGCATTATGGGGTACTTGATTCCAAAAAGTTCAGTCATCCGTGTTTTCATAAAAGGCTCCTTCTCGCATTTTTTGCCTGCATACGGCTATGACGGTAGCTTTTATATGTTTAAGGAATTTGTGTCAATCGGAATTTTATGGCGGCATTTTACAGCGCTGAAAATATCCAGGAACATGCCCCGGACTTTTACTGGCATGGAAAATCCACGCTATCAGACTTAGCTATTGTAACGGTGCTACAAGATTGAATGAAAACATGGAAAGGGGTATTTCAGGCTGGAAAATTCCGGAACTCTTGATTCTATGAGCTTGCGGTCTTCAAAAGACAAAAACCGCAAGCTCACTATATCTTATTTCAGGGTTTAAGCCGGGAAAACAGGAGGGAATTTCCGGTTTAATTGACTATTTGAATAAGCATTTTTCATGCCATTAGTGCTAACTATATGATATTGAAGGATATAGATGAGAAACCATTCCTGAATGAGGACATTTCCAGCGGGGAAAATGTCGAAACTTTCAATGGTGATATACCCCAGAAACTAATGAATTTAAGTCGGTTACGAACATATCCATCAGAAAGATCCGACGAAATTGTCGGGCAAAGATGACTCCGGGAATAACAGCTCCGGATTTTCAAACTATTATACAGGTATAAGTTGTGGTATAACCACGGCGCGTAATCGAAAAAACGCTTATCCGAAGGTAATGAAAATGAAACTGCCAAAAGATACAGACTGGAATAGTTTATCACTGGAACATAAAAGGGCTTTCCTGCGTCCCCTGGTAGTGGCACTTATCATAGGGCTTTTCCTCTCTCTAATACTTGTCATGGGAATTATGGACCTGGGGCGTCTTGATAAAACACTGGCAGGTTTTATGGAAAACAGGGGGCTTGATATTATAACAACCGTGGAAAACATAGCCCAGGAAAATCTTGACTATCTGCGACAGGCCCTTAAAAAAGGCGCGAAAGATGATGATGTTGTTGCCCCGTTCAAGGGAAAAGTGTTTTCCCCTCAAGAAGCTCTCGTCAAAGACCTTATAGTCCTGGCACGTGAAATTGATGCCAGGTGGAGGGCCGGACAGCTGAGTGAGGAAGGCCTGAAAGAAATTGCCGAACGTGAGAAGCTGTGGTTTGTTGCCGTTCTCGATGGAGGAAACAAGGTAGTCTTGAAAAGTGGGGAGTTTCTCAAGGAATTTTCACCTGGAACGAATTATGTTGCGACCTGGAACAAAGATATGATCATAGATCTCTTTTACAGGTTTGGAAAACTCAACGAGATGGGATACATTACTCTTCGTCGCAAGGATGGAAGCGGTGCCATATTGATAGCCCTTAATGATGAAGGACTTCGCAGCTGGTGGGGCCCCAGAATTGTCATAAAGAAAGCCATCGAAGAGGTGGAGGGATCAGCAGGACTGGACCATCTTGTGGTAATAAACAGGTCTGGCAGGATACTGGGCCAGGCTGGTAATGTTCAGAAAAAGTTCAAGGATGTGGATGCCGCTGCTCTCGATGTGCTGAAAGGAAAGATCGAAAAAACGAGCCGCAGAATAACCTTTGGAGCATCCGAGCTTCTTGAAATTACAGTTCCGGTACGTCTTGACGGAAAGATTGTAGGATTCGCCCGTCTCGGCCTTAACCGGGAGAGCAGCGACAGGATATTAAAGGAAAACAGAAACAGAATGATAATTTCCATGATTTTCATTATGGCAATAGGTATCCTGTCGATGTTCGCCCTTTACCGCGGTCAGAAAAGATACTCACTGAGAATGGAAGAGATGGGAAAACGTCTCCATCAGGCTGAAAAGCTGTCTGCGCTCGGTCAACTCGCGGCCGGAGTAGCTCATGAAATTCGTAATCCCCTTAACGCAATCAGCATGGCCAGCCAGAGAATCCGGCGTGAATACTACCCCGATGAAGAGGAAAAGAAAAAAGGATTTCAGTATATTACAGGAATTATCAGTGAAGAGATAAAACGTTTGAACAGAATAGTAGAGGAATTTGTCATATTTTCCCGAAGCCGCCGCCTGGAGTTCAGCAACCATTCTGTTACTTATGTATTAGAGCGAATGGTTGATCTCATAAGAGAGGAGGCCAACCTCAGAAAAATTGACATAAAGACCGTCTGGGAGAACAGCAATTCATTCATAATACCCATGGAGAAGACAAGCTCAGGCAGGCATTCTATAATATTTTTAAGAATGCAATGGAGGCAATTCCCGACAGAGGCACCATCACTATCTCTGTTGAACCGAGTGGAAAGGATATGATAAGCATAAAAATATCAGACACCGGATGCGGATTGACGCCTGATGAGATAGACCATATATTCAACCCGGAATATACAACAAAAGAAAAGGGCCTGGGCCTTGGGCTTGCTATGGCACACGAGATAATAAGAGGTCACGGAGGAGAGATTCATGTTGAAAGTGAAGTGGGATCTGGAACAATCTTTGTGGTCCTGCTCCCGGTGAAAAACAGAGAGAAGGACAAAGCGTAATGGATAAATTGAATATACTGATCATTGAAGATGAACGGTTTCAAAGAGAAATGCTGAAGGGTTTTCTCGCAGGGGAAGGGCACCGTGTTGCGGAAGCCAAAGATGGAAATACTGCTATCCGACAGGTGCAGGATGGTCATTTCGATTTGCTCCTCCTTGATTTTAAGATGCCAGGGATGAACGGAATTGAAGTGCTGGAGAAGATAAAAAACATCAACCCGGAAATCAGCGTAATAATGATGACAGCGTACGGCACAATAGAGACGGCAGTCGATGCCATGAAGCTTGGTGCCGTGGACTATATTCCCAAACCGATCGATCTGGATCAGTTGCTTACCCTTGTTAACAGAATTTCAGAACGACAGACTCTCATCAGAGAAAATGAGATTCTTCGTCAGAAAGTGTGGAAGAAAGGATTTGCTCAGGAACAGATTATCTACAAAGATGCCGGCATGGAAACCATAATTAACATGGTCGGGAGGGTAGCGTCGAGTCGAGCTACAGTATTGATCATGGGAGAAAGCGGAACAGGCAAGGAACTGTTCGCAAACCTGGTTCACGCAACAAGCCCCCGTTCAGAAAAACCTATGATCGTAGTAAATTGCGGGGCCCTGCCCGAAACCCTGCTGGAGAGTGAACTTTTCGGTTATGAAAAGGGAGCGTTCACAGGGGCAACAGCGCGAAGGATGGGACGGTTTGAAGAGGCGGACGGAGGCACACTTTTCCTCGATGAGATTGGAGAACTTTCTCCGCCCGTTCAGGTGAAACTTTTGAGATTTCTTCAGGAGCGCGAATTCCAGAGGCTGGGCGGAAATCAAACCATACAGGCGGATGTCAGAATTATAAGCGCAACAAACCAGAACCTCGAAGAAAAGGTAAAAGAGGGAACCTTCCGGGAGGACCTTTATTACAGGTTGAATGTGGTCTCCATAACCGTTCCTCCTCTCAGGGACAGAAGAGGGGATATCTCTGTATTAACAAAATATTTCATAAAACGGTTTTCCGCGGAAAATGGTAAAGACATAAAAGGATTGAGTAATGAGGCCATGGATATCCTCATGAAATATGATTATCCGGGCAATGTGAGGGAGCTGGAAAATATTATCGAGAGGGCGGTAGTTATAACAAGAGATCAGGTTATATCCATAAGAGATTTGCCATTCGAGGAGATTTCTCCCCAGCATTTTGCCGATTACAAGGAGGGAGGAGCTCTCAGAGACGAGATAGAATCCCTGGAACGCAAGAGGATAGAGCAGGCTCTGGATGAAACCGGAAACAATCAGACAAAGGCAGCGGAACTGCTGGGGATCACCGAGCGAACGCTCAGGTACAAACTCAAGAAGTACAACTTCAAGTAGTGGATGGTTACACATGGAGAAAAAAGGATGACAGATAACGATTCGGGTGAAAAAATAGCGGCGGCCGAGATGATTCTGGCTTCCAAAAGGCTCGTGGTGTTCACCGGAGCTGGTATCAGCACCGAATCGGGAATCCCTGATTTCCGGGGGCCGGGAGGAATCTGGACAAAATTTGATCCCGACGATTTTACCATACAAAAATTTCTGAGGAGCGAAGAAACCCGAAGGAAGCAATGGAAGATATTGTCAGAGGGAGGCCTGCTCTCGAATATTGAGCCAAACAGGGCCCATCTTGCCATTGCCGAATTGGAAGAGATGGGCAGGCTTGATTGTATCATCACGCAAAATATCGACAATCTTCACCAGAAAGCTGGGAATTCCCCGGACAAAATTTTCGAACTGCACGGAAACATGCAGTGGGTCAAATGTCTGGATTGTGGTGAGCGATACCAGGTGGAACAGATCAGAGAAAAATTAAAGGATGGTGTCGAGGTGCCCGAATGTGAAATATGCCACGGTATTCTCAAACCCGATGTCGTGTTCTTCGGGGAAGCCCTTCCCCCTGAAGTGCTGGATGTCGCGACAGCTCATTCCATGCGTTGTGATCTGTTTCTTGTTGTGGGGTCTTCCCTCGTTGTACGTCCGGCGGCCTTCATGCCGGCATATGCCAAAGAAGCGGGCGCGCGACTTATTATAGTTAACATCGGCGAAACTCCATACGACTCCAGTGCGGACATACTCATCGAAGGAAAGGCCGGTGATGTGATGTCGGAGATAGTGAAAAGAGTCAGGGAAAAGACGTAAACGGAGAAAGGCATGTGCCTGATACTTTTTTCATACAGGACCCATCCCGTATATCCTCTTATCCTAGCGGCAAACCGCGATGAATTCTACGAGAGGCCCACGGCACAGGCCTCTTTCCGGGAAGAAAATCCCGATATGCTGGCCGGGAAAGACTTGAAGGATGGTGGAACATGGCTCGGCATCACAAAGACCGGGCGCGTGGCGGCTATTACAAACTTTCGGGATATCCGCAACTTGAAGGACGGCGCACCGTCACGAGGAAGCCTGGTCAGTGAATTTCTTAGCGGCAATGAAGATCCGGTAGAATACATTCAGAACATAAGGCAAATTTCCGACAGGTACAACGGCTTCAATCTGATCCTGGGTGACAGGAGCGGCTTCTTCTGTTTTTCAAACGCGGGTGGTGTATTTCACGAAATATCTCCCGGGATACACGGACTCAGCAACCACCTGCTGGATACCTCCTGGCCGAAGGTGGAACGTGGCAGGGAATTGTTAGACAGCCTGATATCAAAGACCGGAAACCCTGCACCAAATGAGATATTTCATATACTTGCCGACACTTCCAGGCCTGACGATGAATACCTCCCGGATACAGGGATAGGACTCGAATGGGAAAGGCTTCTCTCTTCGATCTTTATACAGAGTGATATATATGGCACGCGGTCTTCCACCATAATCTTCGTCGACAGAGAAAACAATGTCACATTTATTGAAAGAACGTTCATCTCCGGACCCGGCAACTATAAGACAGCGGAATTCAAGTTCCAAATGAACCCGGGGCTGTTTTAGGGAGATCTCCTGAACGTGAGGGGTGAAAAATCCTTATCTGCACAAAGGCACAATATCGAGAGCTTCCTGCGTGATCCTGTCAACCACGGTCTGAAGCCATCCCGTGCCGAAAGACAGAGTGTTATCGCCCAGTGACTGGATGGTTCTTACGTATCCCGCCTCCACATTTTTTCCAGCATGAAGCGCGTCAAGAAACATGTCACGTTTCTCCAGGGCGGTGATTTCCTCCAATCCTTTTGTGAGACATTCTTCAAGCTGTGGCCAGTTATTAAACAATTCCTCCTCCAGATCAAAGGCGAATCCTCTCTTCTTTCCGTTTAAGATGTCTCTGCCGATCCTTACAGATTCTTTCATATTTTCGGAAAACGCCTTGAAACGTTTCAACCTTTCTCTGAGAGCCATATCCAGTTTTTCAACTGCCCCTTCATGCAATTCCCGGCCGAACTCATGAGTGTGGAAAAAAGAGGGGCGGACGTGCAGGTACCATTGCTTCAACGCAAGCAGGTTTGCGATATACCAGATATTGTTGCGGACCTTTCTGCCTACATCACAGTAAAGCCCCCGATAGAATTCTTTCTCAACGAAGGCGTCGCTTTCTCCTGCCAGGAGCTTTCCACCCTCGGGACAATCTTTCCTGCAGATAGTCCCCGCCGCTATCACGGTACCATGCCCGATTCTTACAGGTCCCACCAGACCTCCCTGACCACCCAGGAAGATGGGGTTTTGATTCAGCATCACGCCCGTCGGGACATCTCCAATCAGCGACGCGGTTGCCTTATCCTGATTGGGTGTATAATTGAAATGGATGTAGGAACTTCCCACCTCGCTGTGGTTTTTGCCGTCTGTGCCTCCGGACATGAGACAATCGCAAAAATTTATAAGGCTGCCCAGTGTCACAAAGGGAAAGAGGATGGTCTGCTTCAGGCCAACTGTATGAGCCGCTCTAACCTCCTCTTCAAGGATGCACCCATCTCTCACATGTGCACCATACGCCATCTCCACACCATCCAGAAAAACCGATCCTTTGAAAAATCCCCCACCTAGCTTCACACCCCGGCCAAGCTGGCAGTCAACCACAGTGGCCGGCGCTTCATAACCCAGCTTTGTATCGGCACAGATAAGCGTCTTACCTCCATACAACTTCGTTCCGCTGTGCAGGACAACTCCACTGCCGGATATCCTCTCTATCTGAATATCCTCACCAATTTCCACTGAATATGGATTGGGAATCTTGACCCCCTTCTCCATCAGTTTGATGATCTTGTCCGGCAATATATATTCCCTATTCATTATGTATCCTTTCATTGTTTATACCGTGCTTTTTTATCACTACTTTTTTCAAACTTTTTCAGGTAGACAAGCACGGCGGTAAGCGCCGCCTGTGTCATCCCCGATATCCTCTGGGCCTGTCCTATGGAAACCGGTCTTATAGATGACAGTTTTTTCCTCAGTTCATTTGAAAGACCCGGAACGGTCGAATAGTCAAAACCGGGAGGTATCTTTTTATTCTCCAGCCCTTTGAATTTTTCGACCGACTCAAACTGCCGCTTTATATATCCCTCATATTTGATCTCTATCTCCACCTGTCTCTTTACTTCCCTGTTGGGAATCTCTTCCCATCCGTCCAGGACTTTCAGGTCATCGTACCTCAGCTCCGGTCTCTTCAATAAATGGTGAAATGTGACGGGGTTTCTGATGGGAGCTGTATTCAATTCACACAGCGTCTGATTTATCCCGGGGGATGGATAGATCTTTCTGGCTGAAAGATCCTTTATGCGCAGATCAATCTCGCGAACCCGCTCCTTCAGGTCATTATAGTTATCATGGGAGATCAAACCCAGGTCACAACCCTTTCCCATAAGGCGAATGGTCGCGTTGTCCTCTCTTAAAATCAGCCGGTATTCCGCCCTGGATGTAAACATCCGGTAGGGCTCATCAACTCCCAGCGTAATCAGGTCGTCAACAAGTACCCCCATATAGGCATCACACCGGTCAAGTATAAATGGTGGTCTTTTCTGCACCGCCAGAGCGGCATTGATGCCGGCCCACATTCCCTGAGCGGCTGCCTCTTCATAACCGGATGTTCCGTTTACCTGCCCGGCCAGGTATAATCCTCTGACAATCTTTGTCTCGAGAGTCTGCGCAAGCTGGGTAGGCTGTACGAAATCATATTCTATGGCATAGGCATTGCGCATTATCTCCGCGTTCTCAAGGCCGGGCACGGAATGGACCAGCTTTTCCTGAAGTTCCAGAGGGAAGCTGTTACCCAGGCCTTTAGCGTAGATCTCTTCCGTTTCAAGACCCTCAAATTCCAGTACGACGGGGTGGCTCTCCTTATCGGCAAATCGCATCACCTTGTCTTCGAGTGACGGGCAATAACGCGCGCTGACCCCCTTTATGGCGCCGGAATAAAGGGATGATTTATTGATATTGTCCCGTATAATCTTGTGTGTTTCCCCGGTGGTGCTGGAAAAATATGATGGAAGTCGCTCTTCTCTCAGTTTGTTTGTTGTGAAAGAAAACGGCTGCGGGTCGGGATCGCTGTCTTGCCTTTCAAGAACCGAAAAGTCAATAGAGGATGCACGCAATCTCGGCGGAGTGCCGGTCTTCATGCGTCCCATCTCGAAACCCATTTGCCTGAGGGAATCAGCCAGACCTATGGAGGCAATTTCTCCAGCCCTTCCCGCGGATTGGCGGGACGTGCCTATATGAACAAGACCGTTAAGAAACGTTCCCGTGGTTATCACCACCGTCTCTCCGCTGTAGAAAAAACCGGTATTATCGACCACTCCCGTGATCTTTTTCCCCTCGACAATAATTCTATCCACGAGAGCCTGCCTGACATAGAGATTTTGTTCTTTTTCCACAACCCCTTTCATGGCAAGCCGGTAGAGTTGCTTGTCGCACTGCACGCGGGAAGACTGGACAGCGGGCCCCTTGGAACTGTTAAGGAGCCTGAAATGGCAGGCCGTTCTGTCGGCTATCTTTCCCATCTCACCCCCGAGGGCGTCGATCTCCTTCACGAGCTGTCCCTTGGCGAGTCCCCCTATGGCGGGATTACAGGGCATCAGGGCGATTGAATCAAGATTGATACTAAAGAGCAACGTCCGGCATCCCATTCTCGCCGCGGCAAGCGCCGCTTCACAGCCCGCATGCCCGGCGCCGACAACTATAACATCAAATTTTTCCGGAAAACTCATACATACACCTGCATATAATACACTTGAATTAACGACAGCAGTCTAATAGCATTAGCTGTAAAAAGACAATAAAAAAATGAGGAATGCGCATTGCACACGGTAGAGATGACCATGCCAAAACCGGATTTCTGGAACAACTCAAAGAGATATTACGATCTGAAAAGCTTTTTTATCAACACATTCGGATGCAAGGTTTACAAACTGCAGATAGATGCCGGATTTACCTGTCCCAACCGTGACGGGAAGGTAGGGGTAGGTGGGTGCATTTACTGTGACGGCCGCTTTTCAAAACTCAGGCAAATGGGGCCACTTCCATCCGTGACTGAACAGATAGAAAAGGGCAGGGAATTCTACAGGAAGAAAAGGGGAGCGCAAAAGTTCATTGCCTATTTTCAGACTGCCACAAACACCTATGCCCCCCGCGACAGGCTCAAGGTACTTTATGATGAAGCCCTGTCACAGGACGATATAGTGGGCATATCTGTCGGCACAAGACCAGACTGCGTACCGGACGATGTAATCCGCCTGTTTGAGGAGTACACGAAAGATCATCACGTATGGCTGGAATACGGACTTCAGTCCATTCATGACAGGACTTTGAAGTTCATCAACAGGGGACATGATTCAAAGACTTTTCTGGATGCCGTGGAACGAACCGCAAACAGAAATATCAACATCTGCGTTCATATCATTGTCGGACTGCCGGGGGAAACAAGAGAGGATATTATTCAAACGGCAACGACAGTAGCATCTCTGCCGGTTCAGGGCATAAAGATACACCTGCTGCTGGCCCTTTCCGGGACCCCCCTCGGGGCTCTTTACGAGAAGGGTAAAATAAGGATGATAACGAAAGAGGAATACGTCTCCACTGTCTGCGATATCCTTGAGATACTGCCCCCGGAAATGGTGATACAAAGGCTGACCGCGGATGGATACAGAGATATCTATCTGGCTCCTGACTGGGGGATAAACAAGATGTCCGTTCTGAACTCTATTGACAGCGAGATGGAACGGAGGAATTCCTGGCAGGGAAAATTGACAATCAGAGAAAAATAAAAAAGAGGTAACTGTAAACGGTTACTGACGGGAAAATAGAGCAAATCACTTGCTCTCGTTTAAAAACTGATCTGTGGGTGAGGATATTTACTGTCAATCAAGATTTTTATCTCTTCTTTGTCCCTTTCTTTTGTTATTGGTTCAACCCTGCTTATGTAGCGTCCCGAATCGTCTTTTGTGTCTTTCCAGGAGATAATATAGCCCGGAATTCTAACAAAGCAGCAGCCACCCACACCACAGCAGGAACTGTCTACAACGCCCACTCCTGCCAGATACAGGACCTCTCTTTCCTTGAAGGGGAGCAGCCCTTCCTCTGTGTACATATAATATCCGGAGATGGAATATATCTCGCTGTTCAATTCTTTGTGTACATATTCTTTCATGTTTTTGCACCCATCAGAGGGGTATGGCATGCAGCGCCCCTGCTATTTTCCAATACAAAAATTTGAGAAGATCCTGTCCAGGACATCTTCGCTTGTCGTCTCTCCGGCAATATCACCCAGGTGATCAAGGGCGGCCCTGATGTCAAATGCGGCCAGTTCAAGGGAATCTTCCCGTGAAATATTGCCTTTTGCCGCTGCAAGAAGTTCCACAGTCTTTTCAAGTGCGTTCTTGTGACGAAGGTTTGTCAGGATAATATCCGATGCCATATGTTGCCCGCTGTCTGATGCCATCGAGTAAATTTTTTCTTTCAGTTCAGAAATACCATCTCCATATTTCGCGGATATCCACAGCGGTTTCACGCCGGGTATTATATCATTTATTTCAGCATCTGTTATCTTGTGTGAAAGATCTGATTTGTTGATGGCCAGCACCATTCTTTTATTTTTATTTCTGTTTATGACCTCGAAATCTTCATCGGCGAAGCGGGTATTACCGTCTATGAGAATAATAACCATGTCCGCCGCCAGGGCCTTTTCCCATACAAATTCTATCCCCTCTTTTTCTATGGTCTCCGCGGACTTTCTGACCCCTGCTGTATCGGTCAGCTTTACGGGGATTCCCCTGATGCTGATTGTTTCTTCAATAAAATCTCTTGTGGTTCCCGGGATGGAGGTAACGATGGCGCGTTTTTCACCGAGAAGTCTGTTCAGGAGGCTTGATTTTCCTACGTTGGGTTTGCCTGTGATTACAACATTAAGGCCGTCTCTGAAAAGTTTCCCCTCTTTATAGGTTGAAAGGATGTCATTTATGAGAATGATCACATCCTCCACATCTTTGGATATGTTGCGATGGGAGTTGGAGGATATATCTTCTTCAGCGAAATCTATCGAAGATTCAAGGGACGTGAGTATCTCAATCAGACTGGAACGTATGGGTTGCAGTTTCTTTGACAGGCTGCCTTTGAGTCCGGAGAGGGCAAGCGCGCGACCCCTGTCCGTTCTCGCGGTGATCAGGTCCATAACTGCTTCTGCCTGTGACAGATCCAGGCGTCCGTTGAGGTAGGCTCGTTTGGTAAATTCACCCGGTTCCGCCGGACGGCCCCCCGCCTTTATCACTTCATCCAAAACTGTCTGTAGGATAAGATGTCCGCCGTGGCAGTTTATCTCCAGGGTATCCTCTCCAGTGTAGGAGTGGGGTTTTCTCATCAGGGTAAGCAACACTTCGTCGATGATGCAGCCTGTCTCAGGTGATATGATGTCACCATGGTACAGATGGTGGGTTTCCAAAGAATCCGTGCCTGCCGCCGGTCTGAACAGGATTCGGCAGATCTCTTCCGCATCCGGTCCGCTTACCCTCACAATACCGATTCCCCCCACACCATCGTGGCGTGGCTATTGCC
>FUWD013180902.1_pt1 | contig 18643 bp, 15 predicted proteins | sample 1063281 | NCBI WGS metagenome assembly FUWD01 (sample SAMEA79048168, study PRJEB19326) | metagenome | biome: marine | reverse complement strand
GGTAAATAAATAATCTTAAGCTCTCAATGATATTGCCCCTAAAATAAGCACTCAATATTTCTGTTTATTTCTCTTTTATTCATAATAAGTTCCTGTGATAGAAACCCAAATTTATTGTTACTAAATCTTTGTTTGTAGGTAGTAAACATGCATTGAATGTCATGAAAAGAATATCACTCGTGGAAGCACTCTGATCATGACAATGCTATGGATACTGCCATTGTCACAACTGTGTTGGGTGATTTTAATAATGCAGAGTTTGAAAGAGATGGGTTTACAAGTCGATTTTATATTAAGGATGACAAATATTATGTTCATACACAAGGTCCAGGTGGTAAACCCGGTGATTTTCAAATTGCATACACTTTTGGCGTAAGACCCCTGCAGCAATATCTTATTCCATTTGAAGATGGTCGATATCAATGCCTGCAAATTACCTGGGATACCGAAAAGGGACAATGGTATCATCTTGGAGATTCTGTTTATAAAGATCAGGAAATTCTTCCTGATGACTGGCTATATTGGACCAATAATGCCCAGAATTGGAATGGAATGTGCGCCGAGTGTCATTCAACAAATCTTCAAAAAAATTACAACCTCGAAACTCATGTTTATACTACTACTTGGTCAGAGATTGATGTAAGCTGTGAGGCTTGTCATGGGCCTGGTTCAGAGCATAATAGGTGGTCTGAAATTGATTCATTAAGCCGACCCGAAATTGATAATTACGGACTTGCAGTACAAACTAGCAATATTACATCTGTTCAATTGATAAATCAATGTGCATATTGCCACGCCCGTCGTACATCGTTTGGTGATTTTATTCATCCGCATGATGAATTATTTGATATTATTAGTCCACAGCTTCCAATAGATCCTTTTTATTATCATGATGGACAAATAAAAGAAGAGGATTATGTTTATGCATCTTTCACCCAAAGTAAAATGCATAAAAATAATGTGCGCTGTACCAATTGTCATGATCCCCATAGTTTAAAATTAAAATATGAAGGAAATAAACTTTGTTATCAATGCCATAAGCAAGAAGATTATGAAGGATACAACCATCATTTTCATAGTATGTATAATGACGAAGGTGAACCATTGGTTTTAGAAAATGGAGAAGTATTAGATGTTGGAGAGGGCTCGCAATGTATAACTTGCCACATGCCTGGGCAGTATTTTATGGGCGTTGATTATCGTCGCGATCATAGCATGCGAATACCAAGACCCGATTTGAGTGATAAACTGGGGACCCCAAATGCATGCATCCAATGTCATACAGATAAGAGTAATAGTTGGGCTGCTTCATATACCGAAGAATGGTATGGCAGATCAACACGTTATCATTTTGGTGAAACAATGTTTAAGGCATCTATCAATGATACCACTGCTATTACAATGCTTATTGATATTCTTAACGATGAAAAATCATCAACATTAATAATGGCATCAGCTACAAGGTATCTTGCTAATTTCCCTGGAGGTGAAACACAAAAGTTAAATAGGGAGTTACTTTCAAGGGAAGGCCCTCTTGTAAGAAGAGAGGCTGTAAGAAATTTTGTTCCAGCTGATATTGAAGATTTAAAAACAATGATTTTCCCGTTGTTAGATGATTCTACCCTAATGGTCAGGATGGAAGCAACATCCCGGTTATCAGTTCTTAATTTGTGGGAACTTGATAGTTTAAAAGCCATTAAACTTAGCAACTCAATAGAAGAATATATATTGGCTTCAGAGTATAGTGCCGATTTTTCAGGTAGTCGACATAATCTAGGTAATCTGTATTCAAATATAGGAGAAAATGAAAAGGCCATTGAAAATTATAAGGAAGCTATCAGAATTGACAATCAGTTTTACCCGGCGAAAATAAACCTTGCAATGCTTTTTAATAGGATTGGCAAAAACAAGGAGGCTGAGGAATTACTAATGGAAGTGGTTGATGATAACCACGAAATGGGTGATGCCTACTATTCATTGGGACTTCTTCAATCTGAGATGGGGAATTACGATAAGTCGATTGTTAACCTAAAAAAAGCAGCTGAGTTGTTGCCCGAGCGATCAAGAATTTGGTTTAATTTATATAATCTATTTGATTTTAAAAATAACATTACTGAAGCTCAAAATGCTCTTAATAAGTGCTTTGAGCTAGAACCTCGAAATATTGAATTTTTATATGCCAAAATCGAGTTTCTTTTGAAGCAACAAAGAGAAAAAGAAGCAGTAGAAGTTGCAAAAAAGGTTCTTGAATATTATCCTGATACGCAGGATAAAAAGGACTTGCAAAATTTTATACATTTGAATAGTTAAACAATAAATTTTTAAATCATGAAAACAGAACGCATTTTCACAATTATTTTATCCTTAATATTCGTAATAACAATATCTGTAAAGGCTCAGTTTGTTACGCCCATAAGTAATATTACTGGTTCGGCAGAAGTTATGGCTGTAGATGGGAAGATTTACAATGGAAACTTGAAAAACGCAATGTTTGGTCCAAAAGGCATGATGAGTTTCAAGTTAAGAGATTATACCGGTGAGGATACAAAGTTTAAAGCCGGAGAGGTTGAACAGTTAAAAATAAAAGTTGATGGCTTAGCCAAACTCGAGATTATTAGTGAGCAATCATCTAACATTAAAAAGCTTGCCAATTCTAATTTTAAGGAAGTTGTGGATCGTAAATTTATATACTGGCAAAGGGTTAAATTCCCTGATAAAGATAAGTTCATACTTTTACAATTGTTAAACCCTGGATTTGACGACTTGCTCAAAGTATATGAAATTCCTAATGCAAAGACGGGTGAAACATCAATTGATGGGATTGCTGTTTCGGGAAATGAGGCTAAAGCTTATTATGTTGTTAAAAAAGGTGAAACAATAAAAATCACAAAGAAAAAGTATAAGAAACAGGATTTTAAACTTCTGTTTGGCGATTGCCAACAGATTATTGATAATAATGAACCTGATTTTAAATATTTTGCAGAGCATGTATTCTTTTACAATGAGCTTTGTAAGTAGCTAATCTATGTAATAGTTGCTTTTTTTTAATCCTGAGCAAAGCGGAGGATCACTATTCAGCTAGTAAACAGAAGGGTGAGACTCTTTTTTGTATTTAATTGGAAGGATTTAAATAGTCTCTAAAAAATTATAATATGAATAATTTGACTCGAAGTTTTATTTTGCTTGTAATATTAATTTTTATAACAAGCACTACTATTGCACAATTGTCATCACCTGAGGTTGATAGTATTGTGGAAAATGCAATACAGAAATTCAATGTTGCTGGAGTTGCCGTGGCAATCGTGAAAGATGGAAAAATTGTTCATTCCAAAGGTTATGGAGTAAAGTCAATCAATACAAAAGAAAAAGTAGATGAGCACACCCAGTTTTTAATTGCATCAAATAGTAAAGCTTTTACTACCGCTGCCCTTGCTATTTTGGTAGATGAAGGCAAGGTTGCCTGGGATGATAAGGTTGTTGATTACCTGCCTGAGTTTAAGATGTATAACCCATATGTAACAGAAAATTTCATAATTCAGGATTTATTATCTCATCGTAGCGGGCTGGGTCTTGGAGCTGGAGATTTAATGTTTATTCCTGATAGTAATGATTTTACAATTGATGATATATTAACTAATTATCAGTATTTTGAACCTGAGTCTCCGTTTCGAACCACATTTGCGTATAATAATTTATTATTCATTATGTCAGGGGAAATTATTGCACGAGTAAGTGGAATGAGCTGGGAGGAGTTTATCAAAGCCCGTATTCTGGAACCGTTAAATATGGATAATTCTTCAAGTTCTTTATCACAAATTATTGACAGAAGCAATTTGGCAGCTTCACATTCTACCAACAATAATACTCCGGTACCAATTAATCACTTTAGCGATATGGTAAACGGTGCAGCAGCAGGCATATATTCTAATGCTGATGATTTATGTAACTGGATGCTGCTTCAGCTTAACAATGGAAAATATGGTGATAGTTTGGAAAACCAACTGTTTTCAGAGGCAGCACAGCGTGAAATGTGGAAAATACATACAACACTTAATGCCAGTCGTAATCCAAGATATAATGCGCATTTTTCAGGTTATGGATTGGGTTGGGGTTTGTCGGATAATAATGGTAATCTGAGTGTAAGCCATACCGGAGGTATGCCTGGCATGCTTTCAAAAACTATTTTGATTCCTGATATTAACCTGGGAGTTGTTGTATTAACAAACACAACTGATGGAGGAGCTGGTGTTTTCGCTTCGGTTACAAATACAATTGTTGATAGTTATATGGGGCTGGATAATAACGATTGGGTTGGTAAATATTATGCTTATTTTCAGAAACGGGAAAAAAGAGGAGATTCAATAACAAATCAAGTTTGGGAAACAGTAAATTCCGCAGTTGATGATCATATTAATACAGAGGATTATATTGGAATATATGAAGATAATTGGTTTGGAAAAGTAGAGGTTTATCTTAACGATAATCAACTATGGTTCAGTTCATCTCGTTCGCCAAAACTTACCGGACCTATGTACTATTATAAGGCAAATACATTTGCTATTAAATGGGACTACAGGGATATGAACGCTGATGCATTTGCTATATTTAGCCTGGATGAAGAAGGAAAGGCACATAGTATAAAAATGAAAGGTATATCGCCTAATATTGATTTTAGCTTTGATTTTCAGGATTTGGATCTAAGAAGAATAAAATAGATTACTATCTTTATATCAGTTTTTGAAATATGCAATGAAATTTATCTTAGTGATAATAGGCTTTTTAATTCCTTCAATTATTTTTTCGCAGGAGTTGAACATTGGAGGCAGTGTTGGAACTTATGCAAATGATATTGATTACGGAATTGTAACTTTTGGAGCGAATGTAGAATACCGCCCTAATAAGTCTATTGTTTCGCTTAATAATGAATTAACCTTGTTTTATTACAACAGCCAATTGATATTAACAATACCGCTCTATTTAAAAATAATAATCGGCAATAAATTTAGAGTTTGTCCAACATTTGGAGGGTTTGTAAGAACAAATGACAACTTAGGATATATGGCTGGAATAAACTTTGAGATGGTAGTTAAAGAAAGGCTAATAATATTTGCTAAAGCAGATTATATGTGGGACTATTGGGATAAGTGGAATAATAGATTTGGAGGGTCAACTAATTATGAAACAAGCAGTTCAACAATTTGGATTAGCTTGGGTATCAAAAGAAAAATATTGAAATAAGTCTCACTGTCCTTTCAGGTGGCCTTGCACCTGAGGTCGAAAACCATAAGTTGCTTGATGTTCAACCTCAGGAAGAAAAACCTGAAAGGTTAACCATTCAATAGTTCATTCAACAAATTTACTGATACATCTTATCTCTTAATGCCTGAATCTTATTATCCACAATATAATCATCATAATCCATAAGTTTGTCAATAATACCATTGGGAGTAAGTTCGATTATCCTGTTACAAACCGAATGTATAAACTCGTGATCGTGAGATGACATAAATATATTTCCCGGAAACTTCACCAGATTATTATTAAATGCCTGAATTGACTCAAGGTCGAGGTGGTTTGTAGGTGTATCAAATACGAGGGCATTGGCATCTGTAAGCATCATTTTAGATATCATACAGCGCATTTTTTCACCTCCTGAAAGCACACTTACCTTTTTTGAATTTCATCACCGGCAAATAGCATTTTACCTAAATAACCACGAATATATAGATCGGTAGTGTCGTTACTAAACTGACAAAGCCAATCAAACAAGCTTAGTTCACTTCTGAAAAATGGCGCATTATCCAATGGTAAATATGATGAGGTTATAGTCTGTCCCCAAGTATAGGTTCCCGAATCTGGTTTTTGATTACCACTTATGATTTCAAAAAGCGCAGTCATTGCCCTGGTATCTTTTGATAAGAAAATAATTTTATCGCCCTTGTTGGCATAAAAATCTACTCCGCTAAAAAGCACATCACCATCTATACTGGCACTTAAGCCTGTTACTTCAAGAATTTTATCACCAGCTTCGCGTTCAGGCTTGAAGATTATTCCGGGGTATTTACGTGTTGATGGCTTAATATCACTTATATTAAGTTTCTCAATCATTTTTTTACGACTTGTTGCCTGTTTTGATTTCTTAACATTGGCGCTAAATCGTGAGATAAATTCCTGTAGTTCTTTCTTTTTATCCTCTGCTTTTTTATTCGCCTTTTGTTGTTGTCTCAATGCCAGTTGGCTACTTTGATACCAGAAACTATAGTTACCTGCAAACATTTGTATTTTACTAAAGTCGATATCAACAGTATGTGTACTTATGGCATCCAAAAAATGCCTGTCGTGACTAACAACGAGCACTGTATTTTGATAATTTGCCAGATAATTTTCCAACCATGTTACGGTATCAAGGTCGAGGTCATTAGTTGGCTCATCGAGTAATAAGTTATCAGGGTTACCAAAAAGAGCCTGGGCAAGTAATACTCTTACTTTTTGCTTTCCGTCAATATTTTTCATTAATGTATAATGAAGATCCTCTGTTATTCCCAAATCACTTAATAATGTTGCAGCATCACTTTCGGCATTCCATCCTTCCATGTCGGCAAATTTTTCTTCCAGCTCAGCGGCCTTCAGCCCATCTGCATCCGAAAAATCAGGCTTGGCATATATGGCATTTTTTTCCTGCATAATATCCCACAACTGCGAATGACCTTTCATTACAGTATCTAATACTGAAAATTCATCAAAGGCAAAGTGATCCTGGCTTAACACCGAAAGGCGTTCACCTGGATTCATACTTATGCGCCCTGAAGCAGTATCAATTTCACCTGCAATTGCCTTAAGAAGTGTTGATTTGCCAGCTCCGTTTGCTCCAATAACACCATAGCAATTTCCGGCCATAAACTTCATGTTTACATCATTAAATAATACTCGTTTGCCAAATTGAATTCTTAGGTCTGTGACTGTAATCATAATAAATAAATATTAATGCATTTTATGCTTTGAAAAAAGTTTGCAAAAGTAGTTTAAAATCAGTGCGATATTATAAAAAGTTCAGTCTGCTACTAAACAATTATTATTAGTTTTAAGAATAGTATAATTTAAGAAACTTTACTATTTGCTAAAGTCCTCTTCAGCAAAGTAGTATAAATTGGCTCATTACCAAGCTGTGCTGTTATTACAGATGCTGTTACTGTAGTTATAATTAGCGGTAGTATTAATTCATAATTTGATGTCATTTCTATTGCAAGTACTAATCCGGTAAGAGGGGCTCGTACTGTTGATGCAAATATACCGGCCATTCCGGCAACAGCATAAATGCCAGGATGCGAAACAAGATCAGGAAAATAATGTTGCATTACACTCCCGAATAGCATTCCAAAAACCACACCCAACGCTAGCATCGGCGCGAAAATGCCACCGGACACGCCTGTACCATAACTAAAAATTGTGAGTATCATCCTGCCAACAAATAAGATAATCAAAAAATAAAGGGTAAATGAATGATTTAGTACTTGACTTATGGTACCGTAACCTCCTCCAATCATTTCAGGATAATAAATGCCGATTATTGCGATAACAGTACCTGCAAACACAGCACCAAATATCAATGTAATTTTCGACAAGTTTTTAAAGAAATCTAATGATATTACCAATAGCTTATTAAATAAATACCCTACTAAGCTAAAAAATATTCCAAGTAGTATGAATAGCCAAATTCCTGATAAAGGAGGCCCTGGAAACACTGTCATTTGAACAACGGGGTCAACACCAACAATTACTCTAACTACAAAATCAGCGGTACCTGAGGCAACCATTATAGCTGCTACAGAAAAGAAGTTGTATTTGAAATGCCCATGCATTTCTTCAATAACAAAATTACTCCTGCCAAAGGTGCATTAAAAGCGCTTGCAAGCCCTGCTGCTGCTCCTGCTGATACCAACGGGTTTGTTTTGTTCTCATGTTGTTTGAAAATATCCTTAGTCATTTTGCCAATATTGGCGCCAATTTGTATTGTAGGGCCTTCACGACCGAGTAGCAAGCCACTCCCCAATGAAAATAATGAAGCAATAAATTTTATGGGTAATACTCTCTTCCATCGGAGAGGTCTTAATTCATCTAATGCCCCTTCGATTTCCTGTACTCCACTTCCAGAAGTTTCGGGAGCAAATTTTTTCACTAAAAATAATGCAACACTTACTCCGATAATTCCAAATAATATTGGCCATAGCCAACTAGTTAAATCAGAACTGCTAACGCTTGCAAATAGGTTATTTCGGAAGTCTTCAATGTAACCAAGCGAAAGTCGGAAAATTCCTCCAGCAGCTCCTGCAAGTAATCCAACAACGAAAGCAAAAAGATCAATCTGAAGTTTTTGTATTTGCATCAACAAATCGCTGATCAGACTTCCAAGATCTCTTTTGTTTAACTGTGGGAGACTTCATTGATTGTTGAGTTTATACAAAAGTAGCTTATTTTTTGATATGTTAAAGACCTTCCAGAGTGCATAGCTCTTGGAAGAGTCTTTAGAGCTCCCGGAAGGGTATTTATTTGTTCTTAATAATAGAGACTCTGGAAGATCCGTTGGACTCTTCCAGGTCTGTTATAAACAAAAAAACCCCACTGTTTAGCAATGGGATTTGAGAGACAGACCTGAATAATAGGCCCTGAATATATGTTAGGGAGATGATTAACTAGCTTAATAGCTTAAATTTAACTTTTAGTAATACATTTTGCCCGGCGTATTGTGAAAGGCCTTCATTCTTAGTTTCTTTTATAGATTTAACTACGTGATCTTTCATATTACATGAACTACAGTTTGCAGTTTCAACATCCAATGAGCCATCTTCCTTTATCATAATACTAACCCAGACACAACATTCGATGTTGTTTTTAGAGGCAAATGAGGGATAACTGATTTCATCAGATAATAATTCTGTTACTGCTTTTGAAGCTGCTTTTGTTGCGGGTACGGGTTCGTTGGCCATAGCGGTACCTGCCATAAGTAAACCCATTAAAATTGTTAAGATTGCGATTCTTGTTTTCATGACTTTAAAATTTAATTAATAGAACATTAATGGTTGCACTGTATGTTCTCTAATACTGTGCCAAACTTTGTAACTACCAGATAATAAGCATTAAAACAATGTTGCAGATGAAATGTTGCCATGATGATGTTCAGGTACAACACACAATATGTACACAATCGAACATAACAACATGTTTGATAACTAACTTATTTATAATTATTTAACAATTAATCATGCAATAAAATAAATTATTTGGCGTTTCGACGCGTCTGCGCATACAAGCCATTGCTTTTCTAATTAATTTTGCATCTTTTACAAAAGACTTTTATAATATCAACACTTATGAATTTTCCTGAAAACGAAAAAAGATCACTTAACTTTATTCAATCAATTATTGAAGAAGATTTGGTTGAAAATAAAAATGAAGGAAGGATACATCTTAGGTTTCCTCCTGAACCAAATGGCTATCTTCATATAGGTCATGCTAAATCCATATGTTTGAATTTTGGTCTTGCCAACGAATACAATGGTTTATGTAATCTTAGATTTGATGATACAAATCCTGAAAAGGAAGAAGTTGAATATGTTGATTCAATAAAAGAAGATATTGAGTGGCTGGGTTTTAATTGGGAGGGTGAACCTCATTTTGCATCAGATTATTTTGGTCAGCTTTATGATTGGGCCGTTCAATTAATAAAAAACGGGAAAGCATATGTCGATGAGCAACCGCAGGAATTGATTAGTGAGCAACGAGGTGTTCCCACACGCCCGGGTGTTGAAAGCCCTTTTCGTAACAGACCTGCTAAAGAGAGTATTGACCTTTTCCAACGAATGAAGAATGGCGAGTTTGAAACCGGAGCTATGATCCTACGTTCTAAAATTGATATGAGCTCGCCAAACATGCATATGCGTGATCCTATAATGTATCGTATTCTACATCAGGAGCACCACCGCACAGGAAACGATTGGTGTATTTACCCAATGTACGATTGGGCTCATGGACAGTCGGATTATATTGAAGGAATAACACATTCAGTATGTACTCTGGAGTTTGAAGTACACCGTCCTTTATATGATTGGGCTTTGGATCAAATAGCTGAAGGCGCATATCGGCCACAACAAATTGAGTTTGCAAGGCTTAACCTGAGTTATACTGTAATGAGTAAACGAAAATTATTGAACTTGTGCAAAATAATTATGTAAGTGGCTGGGATGACCCTCGAATGCCTACAATTTCAGGATTTCGCAGAAGAGGATATACCCCGGAGTCGATTCGTAATTTCGCCGACAGAATCGGTGTTGCCAAACGTGATAATGTAATTGATGTTAGCCTGTTAGAGTTTAGTGTTAGAGAACATTTAAATCAAATTGCACCACGTGCTATGGGAGTTTTAAACCCTGTAAAAGTTATAATTACTAATTATCCTGATAATGAGGTGGAGGAATTAGAGCTTGGAAATAACCCTAATGATCAGAAAGCCGGTACGCGTATAGTTCCATTTACAAAAGAAATATTTATTGAGCATGACGACTTTATGGAAGATCCACCTAAGAAGTTTTTCCGCCTTGGGCCAGGTCGTGAAGTACGTTTAATTGGTGCTTATATTATTAAATGTGAAGATTATAAAAAAGATGCTGATGGTAATGTAAGTGAAATATATTGTACCTACGATCCTGAAACAAAAAGTGGAGGAAGCGGTGCTCAAAGAAAGGTAAAAGGCACAATACATTGGGTGTCAGCTGATAAAGCAGTTAATGCTGAGGTTAGGTTATATGATCGGTTGTTTTTAGACGAAGACCCTGCCGGCCATAAAGATAAAGACTTTAAAGAGTTTATAAATCCTGATTCATTAAAAGTGCTTAATAATTGTAAGCTTGAGCCTTCACTTACTACAGCTAAATCTGGTGAGAAGTTTCAATTTCCACGGCTGGGGTATTTTTGTATAGACCCTGACAGTTCTGAGAATAAACTTGTGGTTAATCGTACTGTGCCATTACGTGATAGTTGGGCTAAGAGGAAGTAATTTTAATAAAAGGCAGCATGAAAAAATATAAAGTTGGGTGTGTTCAGGCTACACCTGTAATATTTGATATTGAAAAAACAGTTGATAAGGCGCTAAAACTGATGTCGGAGGCTGCTGCAAAAGGGTGTAAACTTGTTGTTTTCCCTGAGAGCTTTATTCCGGGATATCCGGCTGGTTTGGGATTTGGTACTGTGGTTGGAAGTCGTACAGAAGGAGGGCGTGATCAATTTGAAGAATATTGGAACAATAGTATTGAAGTTGGTGATGAGTATTCTAGCAAATTAGGAGAACATGCAAAAAAGCTAAACATCTTTTTAATAATGGGTGTTACTGAAAAAGATTCTGTAAGCAGTTCACTTTATTGTACTATACTATATTATGCCCCTAGTGGAAAATTATTAGGTAAACACCGTAAGTTAAAACCTACTGCTGCTGAACGTCTATTGTGGGGCGAAGGTGATGGCTCGACGTTGGTTACTTATGATACTGAATTTGGAAAGATAGGAGGATTGATTTGTTGGGAGAATTATATGCCTCTTGCCCGAATGGCAATGTATCAAAAAGGTGTTGAAATTTATGTTGCCCCTACTGCAGATTCAAGAGATACATGGCAATCTACAATTGAACATATTGCTTGCGAAGGCCGATGCTATGTAATTGGGTGTAATCAATACTTCACAAAAAATGACTTTCCTGAGCATCTTAAACCGGAACTGGCAACAGACAGACCTGATGTGCTTTCCAGGGGAGGTAGTGTTATTGTTTCACCAATGGGAGAAGTTCTTGCAGGACCTTTATTTGATAAGGAAGGTATTTTAACAGCTGAAATAGATCTTGCTCAGGTAGTTAGAAGCAAAATGGATTTTGATGTAATAGGGCATTATAGCCGTAATGATGTTTTTAAATATAGGGCAAAAGGACAACCAGATATTGAAAATGCTTAAAGAAAAAAATAACCAAAAATTAAGATTACAATATTAAAAGATTTTATAAATTTGCCGCCTTATTGCCCAATGGTGTAATTGGCAACACATTTGACTCTGAATCAAAAGAGTCCAGGTTCGACCCCTGGTTGGGCAACAACAATAAAACCTAAATGCTTATAATAAAGGCGTTTAGGTTTTTTATTTGCGACATGTTTAAACATAAATTTGAACAATTTATATGTTTTGTTGAGGGTAATACTCATAAATGGTTCTTATTCTCTGACAATTTCTATTTATGATGATGACTTTTCCGTTACCTTTACTAGTAGTTGGAATAGGAACGTAATATACTTAAAACAAATGTTTTGGTTAAACAATTATCTGCTTATGTACGATATTCTTTGTCTGGTTATTTTACATACGAGGGGACGTTATTAAATCTTTAATTCAGCGATGATATTATCTTTTAGTGATTATTGTCTTGTTTTTCAATCAGATTAAGAAAAATATTAATAGCAAAATGAGTTGAAAATGAAAAGCTCAAAAAAACAAAATTCATAAATCAGCTTTAAAACTTTTTAGTGAAATTGGATATTTTCAAACATTAATTGCAGATATTTCAAAAAGTGCAAATATTTCTAAAGGGTTATTCTATCATTTTTTTTCAAGTAAAGAGGAACTATTTGCGGAAATTATACATGAAAGTATTGATTCCTTATTGAATTATCTTCCTAAAAAAATGATAGAATAGCCCTTTAGTTAACCTATACTGCACACTATAATTGCAGCATGATTCATATATCCAAAATAAACCCTATTACAGAAAAGAAAGATTCATCCGGTGATGCCGTTCGCTTTTCTTTTAGAGCAATTACTCTTCAAGGTGAAATACTTGAAGGTAGCAATTGTATAGTTATTTCCTCCAATTATAAAAGACGTACCTGTAACATCAAATTTATTGATAGTGGTGAGTCTAGGAAATTGAGAAATATCTCATTCATTGAATTAAACGGTGTTGAAATAACAATGCTAAGTCTCAAAACCAAATTTTACCGGAAGCATTGCAATCGGCAATCATGTAATAAATATTTCCGTAACTACTCAGCCGCGTAAGTTTTATAATTGGATATCTTTTGAATTCAAAAAATATGTTAAAAATCTAAACATTTAAAACTTTAATGGTTTTAAAAGTTTTCTGTATATATTTGCAAAATATTTCTAAATCGAAATTATGGACACTAAAGAACGAATTATCATAGAATCATTAAAGTTATTTATGCGTTTCGGCATCAGGAGTATTACTATGGATACTATTGCCAAGAACCTCGGAACCTCTAAACGCACTATTTACGAACTTTTCAAAAATAAGGATGAATTATTAGAAAGTTGTATTGTTCATCGAATGGCTGAAGAAGAAAAGAATAATGCAGAAATAATGAAAAATTCGGCCAACATTATTGAAGCATTTCTAACACACATAAAAAAGAATATTAATCTGATGAGTTCAATTAGCCCAATGTTTTTTCGCGATGCCAGGAAATATCATCCTGAAGTTTTCAGACGCAAAGGCAATGAGCGTGAAGAAAAAGACTACGTTAAGATTGTCGGATATATTAATACAGGTAAACAAGAAGGATTTATCAGGCAGGAAATTAATGTTGACATAATTGCTAAACTTATGAAAGAACAATTTAAAATTATTGGAAATGATGAATTATTCCCTCTTGACCGCTATTCCAAATCTGAAATTTTTGAAAATATTGCTATTAATTTTATCAGGGGAATTGCTACTGATGAAGGTTTGAAAATCATTAACAAATTTGAGTTTTAAAATTTTTTATTTATCAGAAAACTTTAAATAATATAGAAGTTTTACAAGTATGGAAACAAAAACAAAATTACAGATGCTGCTGAGAAGTTATTTTTTAAATACGGAATTACTAGTATTTCTGTGGATGATATAACACATGAATTGTCCATCTCTAAAAAAACATTTTACGAAAATTTCGCTAATAAAAGCGACCTGATTAACCAAATAACAATGGGATTTCTTAGAAAAATAGATAAGGTTTTGGATGATATTGAAAATCAGGAAGGCATTATTGACAAAATCATTGCACTATACACTTTCTTATTAGAATTATTCAAAACATGCAATGCGTCATTTATCTACGATATAAAAAAATATTACCCTGATATTTTTAAAATGTTCGACGAATATAAAGATAATATCCTAAAAAAATTAGTAATTGCATTAATAAACAAAGGAAAAAAAGATGAGGTGTTTGTTGATGATTTTGAACCGGATATTATTTTTTCAATGCATTGGAAAAGGTTTAATAATATAATTGAAAGAGAACTACTTCCCCAAAAGAAATTATTCGATCCTGTTTTCCAAAAAAATGATAAGATCAAGCCTTATTGGTATTTCTACCTTAAAAGGACATAAAATTATAGATGAAAAATTTAATCAATTAAATAAATCATAAAATGAGACAGTTGTTAAAAATAGTAGTATTATTATTTTTTGGTCTTGGAGCAATATCGATTCAAGCACAGGAACCGTTAGTTTTGTCGTTAGATAGCGCTGTAAATTATGCAATAGAACACAATAAAACACTAACTAATTCAAGATTTGCCGTTGACAAATCAAATCAGCTAATCAAAGAGGCGATTTCAAAAGGCTTACCTCAAATTGATGCTTCGCTTGATTATACAAATTTTCTGGGAGCTGAAGCATCGTTGCAGATGAACCCTGAAGTACCTCCTGTAATTATTGAGTTTAATCCCACAAGTAATTTTAAAGCTACTGCCAGCCAGTTGCTTTTTAATGGTAATTATATTGTTGGTGTTCAAATGGCAAAACTTGCGAAAAGTATTACTGAGCAAAGTTATCAGAAAGACGAACTCAATGTTAAAGAGCAAACCATTCAAGCTTACTACGCTATATTGGCAAGTGGGCAAATATTAAATACACTGAAGGAAAACCTGAAAAATGCACAAATGGTTTATGAGCAGACATCAAATATGGCAAATGCAGGCGTTATTGAGCAAACTGAGGCAAACAAACTTTCAGTTATGGTAACATCTGTTGATAATGCAGTGAACGCTGCTGAAAGGAACCTGGAATTGGGTTATAATTTATTACGTTTTAATTTAGGTCTGGATCCTAATCAACAAATTATGTTATCAACTTCGCTGGATGATATTGCAAAAATGATTCAATTGGTTCCGGTTGATACATTTAATATAGAAAACAATATGGATTACAAATTAATATCCATGCAAATAGAAATATCAAACAAATCAATAAATATGGCTAAAGCAAGCTATCTGCCCTCTTTAGTAGCATTTTATTCCTATACTGAAAAAATTAAAAAACCACACTTTGATATGACCCCAAAAAATGTACTGGGAGTTACTTTAAGTGTTCCCATACTCTCAGGAGGTATGAGGCGATCTCAATTAAATCAGGCAAAAATTGATTATGACATGAGTAATAACACAAAAGACTTATTAGTTGATCAGTTAACCTTACAGGAGAAACAATTAAGATACAACTATAATAATTTTCTGGAGCAGTATTTTTCCCAAAAAAACAATATCAAAATTTCAAAAGAAGTATTGGATCAAATGAATCGGAAATTCAAACATGGAGTTGCTTCCAGCTTAGACCTTACCAGTGCAAATAACGATTACCTTCAAGCTGAAATGGATTTAACCAGTACAACACTTCAATTATTAAATGCCGAATTAGCCTTACGAAAATTAAATAATAATCTTTAAATAGTAGAAAAATGAAAACAAATAGCATATTGATTATATCCATCGCAGTAGGAATATTCTTTCTGGGAACAATATCCTGTACTTCTGAAAAAGATAAAACCACAACAGAAAAACAAAATGTTAATAAATCTGTACCGGTTAAAACGGCAATTGTGAATAGACAGTCTGTTGCCAAAACCATTGATTACACAGCAAGTTTAATACCTTTTAAAGAAGTTTACCTTGCACCGGCAACTCCGGGCAAAATTAAAAAATTAATGTAGAAATTGGCGATCATGTTTCTAAAGGTCAAATTATAGCAGCTATGGATCCCACTAACTTGGAATCGGCCCGCCTTAATTTAATAAATTTGGAAACCAACTTCAAACGTTTAGAAACGCTTAAAAAAACAAATACAATTGCCGATCAACAATATGATCAGGTAAAAACAGCGTATGATGCTGCAAAAGTCGGTTATCAGTTTCTTTTGGACAATACCCAAATAAAAGCTCCTTTTGATGGAGTTATTTCAGGAAAATATTTTGAGGATGGCGAAAATTTTTCGGGGGCACCCAACACGCAAGCCGGTAAATCTGCAATTGTTACCATTGTACAAATCAAACAGCTTAAAGCTCTTGTTGGATTATCTGCAATTTATTTTCCTGAAACAAAAAAAGGTATGAAAGTAAATGTAAACAGTAATATTTACCCTGATAAAACTTTCGAAGGTGAGATTTATAATATATACCCAACCATCGATAATGCAACTAAAACATTTACAGTTGAAGTAAAAATTAATAATTCTGATTTAGAACTTCGTCCGGGAATGTTCGCTAAAATGCAGTTAATCATGGGAAAAGGTGATGCTATTTTGGTTCCTATGATTGCATTAATAAAACAAACAGGAACAGACGATATGTATTTGTTTGTAAACGAAAATAATATTGCTGTAAAAAAGCCCGTTAAAACAGGTCGTATTTTTGATGATCAAACTGAGATTGTAGAAGGTATTAAAGTAGGGGATGAAATAGTTGTGGAAGGACAAAATAAGTTACAGAACCAAACCCCGATTACTATCATTAAATAGTAACTATTAAACTGTAAATAAAAATATTATGAGTATATATAGCACAGCAGTTAAAAAACCGGTAAGTGTGATTATGATATTTCTCGGTGTGGTAATTTTCGGGATATATTCCTATCTCAATTTACCCGTTGATTTTTTCCCTAAAATGGATCCTCCATATATCTCGGTTATGACCTTTTATCCAGGAGCTAATGCAGAAGATATAGAACAGAATATCACAAAAATTTTGGAAGATGGAATGGGAACACTAACCAATCTTAAAAAGATGAGTTCTGTTTCTAAAGATAACACATCAGTTATTACTTTGGAATTTGAATGGGGTACTGATTTAGATAATGCAACCAACGAAGTAAGAGATGCGGTAAGTCTGTCTGGTAAAATGTTGCCAGATGATGTTGATGATCCGGTTATTTACCGGCTAAGCACAAGTATGATACCTGTTATGGTGCTGACTGCTTCTGCAGATGAAAGCTATGTTGGGATTAACGATATATTAGATGATAAAGTAGTTCAACCTCTAAATCGAATTGACGGGGTCGGTAGCGTATTTATGATTGGTGCTCCTATACGAGCCATCAATATTAATGTGGACCCGAGAAAATTAGATGCGTATCATTTGTCTGTTGAACAAATTGGGCAGGTGTTGGCTGCTAATAATGTTAATTTACCATCAGGTAATCTTGAAATGGGCAAATCGGATATTCCTCTTCGGCTCGAAGGTGAGTTCGAAAATAGTGGCGTTATAAAAAATCTTATTATCAGTAATATAAATGGCCATCCTGTTTATTTAAGAGATGTTGCCACTGTGCAGGACAGTTTAAAAGAAATTAAATCGTACGAAAGGGCTAACGGGCACAAAACAGTCAGAATAATGGTGCAAAAAACTTCTGATGCAAATACAGTTACGGTAGCAAACAAAATTAAAGAAAAATTAAAAACAATAGAAAATTCATTACCGCCCGATGTGAAAATCGAAACCTTGATGGATACATCAACGAATACGCAGTCTTCTATAAATAATCTTACCGAAACTATACTTTATGCATTATTGTTTGTTGTAATTGTTGTTATGTTATTCTTAGGGCGTTGGAGGTCAACTTTAATTGTAGCACTTTCAATACCAATTTCTTTAATATCTGCATTTATCTATATGTTTATTTCAGGTAATACAATTAATATAATAACACTTTCATCGCTTTCCATAGCCATTGGTATGGTGGTTGACGACTCCATTGTAGTACTTGAAAACATTACAAAGAAACTTGAAAGGGGGGGATTTGCCCGAGAATCGGCTATTTATGGTACAAATGAAGTAAGCCTTGCTGTTATTGCCTCTACATTAACAATCGTAGCGGTTTTTCTTCCACTAACCATGCTTGGCGGAATGACAGGTGTGTTATTCAAACCTTTAGGTTGGGTTGTAACCATTGCTATTGCAACATCTGTAATTGTTTCGTTGACTTTGGTTCCAATGCTGTCATCAACTATCTTAAAATATAAAGAACCGGATAAAAACACTTTTTCAGGAAAGCTTTATTTTTTCTCGCAAGGTATGCTTACTAAAATTGATGATTTCTATGAAAATATACTAAAATGGGCTGTTGGTCATCGTTGGGTAACCATTGTTATAGCTGCAATAATATTTGGATCATCGTTATTTTTATTTAATTTTATCGGAACAGAATTTATGCCACCGCAAGATAACGACCGAATATCAGCACAGGTAAAACTGGCTCAAGGTGTAAAACTTGATGAAACCATTAAAACAGCTCATTACCTAGATTCATTGTTTTTAGCAAAATATCCGGAATTTAA
>FUWD013184855.1_pt1 | contig 18659 bp, 23 predicted proteins | sample 1063281 | NCBI WGS metagenome assembly FUWD01 (sample SAMEA79048168, study PRJEB19326) | metagenome | biome: marine | reverse complement strand
AGAAATGTAATTATAATTAATATGTTAAATAAATATTTTTGATAAAGAAGAATATAAATTAATGGAAAAGCTAATAAGGAAATAATTAATCTTTTTTTGAAATTACTCATTTAATCCACCGAATTTCCTTTTAGTAACCCTAAAAGTATTAATTATATGTTTTAAATCTAAAAAATTAAAGTCTGGCCAATTTTTATTGATAAAAAATAGTTCTGCATACGAAAGTTGCCACAATAAAAAAATTGCTCAATCTTTTTTCTCCCCCAGTACGTATAAGAATATCAGGATCAGGGATATTTTTTGTATATAAATTATTATTAATTAAATCCTCGTTAATTTTATTAACTTTATTTTTACTTTTTATTATATTTTTAAAAGCATTTACTAATTCCGATTTTGCTCCATAATTAAATGCAAAAATTACTGTTATTGCGTCATTATTTTTGGTCTTATCTTGGATCTTTTTTATAATTACCTTTAAATCTTTTGGAATATTTTTTAAATTTCCGATAAATTTAATTTTAATATTATTTTTATTTAATTTATTAAAATTTTTTTATAAAAATAATTTAAATAAAAAAAAGAATAATCGATTTCTTTTTTAGGTCTATTCCAATTTTCTGTTGAAAAAGTGTAAAGCGTTAAATATTTAATGTTAATTTTTATGCAATCCTTAATAATTTTGTTAATATTTTGTAGTCCATAATAATGGCCTTTATTTCTATCTTTGTATTTTTTTAAACCCCAACGACCATTGCCATCCATAATGATGGCGATGTGGGATGGTGAGATCATACTTTTAATATTTCAACTTCTTTTTCCACTTAACTTTTTATCAATTTCTGCAATTTTTCCATCTGTAATTTTTTGAACCTCATTAGAATTTTTTTTTAGATCATCTTCACTTAAATTTTTATCTTTTTGTTCTTTTTTTAACTCCTCTAATGAATCTCTTCTAATATTTCTTATGGCAACTTTTGCCTTTTCGGCTATAGTTTTTAAAACCTTAATTAACTCTTTTCTTCTTTCCTCTGTGAGTTTTGGTATTGCAATTCTTAATAATTGCCCATCTACAAGGGGGTTTAAATTTAAATCCGATGTTCTTATTGCTTGATCCACGGCTCCAACATTTGCTTTATCCCAAACCTGAACATTAATCATTTGTGGCTCTGGAATTGAAACTGTGGCTAACTGACTGATTGGCATTTTTTGTCCATAAACCTCAACTCTTACACCATCTAACATTTTTGGATTAGCTCTACCGGTTCTAACAGTAGAAAGTTCTTTGCCATAAGAGCTTAGGGATAAATTCATTCTTTCTTCAATTTTTTTTATAATCATATTAAGCCCCAGCTAATGATTTTACTTCCTCGTTAAAGTCAGTAGTGCTAACTTCAATACCTTCGCCAACTTTGTATTTTATGAAAGATTTAATAATCAAATTCTGTTTAATTTCTTTTCCAAAATCAATAACAGCCTGCTCAACTGTAATATCTTGATTATGTATCCATTTTTGGCCCATCAATGTATTGTCAGAGATAACTTTTTTTAATTTTCCAACTAAAATTTTATCTATCATATCATCTTTTTTACCTTGATTTTTAAGCTCTTCCTTTAAAATTTCTTTTTCTTTATTGATAAAATCTAAACTTAAATCTTTCTCACCCAAAGACATTGGTGACAAAGCTGCAATATGCATACAAATTTTTCTTGAGAAATCTAAAACTTCTTTATTTTTATTTTGGCAATCAATTGAAATAATAACTCCAATTTTACCCATACTTTCATTTTGCTGATTGTGGATGTAGTTTGCCACAATTCCATTTAGATTTTCTAAATAACCAATTCTTCTAATTTTAATATTCTCACCAATTTTAGCTATTAAATTAACCAACTCATCTTTTATTAAACTATTGTTAATTTTAGCGTTCAATAAATTTTCTAGATTAAAATTATTACTTAAAGCTGTTTTAGAAATTTCTGAACAAAAATTTATAAATTCTTTATTTTTAGCTACAAAATCTGTTTCGGAATTTATTTCTAGTATACAAGCTTTTGAATTAGTAGATGCGATTACAGCTAAGCCTTCAGCCGCATCGCGCGATGATTTCTTTGCAGCTTTTGTTATTCCTTTTTTACGTAAATATTCAATAGATTTTTCAATGTCGTAATTATTTTCTGATAAAGCTGTCTTGCAGTCTTGGATACCTGCCCCTGTTAATTCTCTAAGTTCTTTAACTTTTGCTAAATTATCAGACATTGAATAAACTTTTAATTCTTTAAAGCTTCTTCTTTGTTTTCAGAATCTTTCTTTATTTTAATTTTTAAATTTTCTTTAGCAGCTTTTTTAGGCTTTTCTTCTTCTATAGGCTCAACTATTTTAATATTTTGTTTTGCATCTAAAATAGTTTTTTTAGCTAAATCACAATAAAGATTAATAGATCTTCTTGCATCATCATTTCCTGGAATTGGAAAATCAATATCTTCAGGATTAGAATTGCTATCTACAACTGCAACGATTGGAATTTTTAACTTTTTAGCTTCTGCAATAGCTAAGGACTCAATGTTGGTATCAATAACAAATAGCATATTAGGAACACCTCGCATGTCTGCTATTCCCCCTAATGATCTATTAAGTTTATCACGCTCAAGACTCATCTTTATAAGTTCTTTTTTAGTAAAACCTTTATTTTCCTTATTAAGCTCTTCTGTTAATTTCTTTAATCTTCGAATTGAATTGCTGATAGTCTTCCAATTTGTCAACATTCCGCCTGGCCATCTGTGGTTGACAAAAAATTGTCCTGTTTCTTTTGCAACTTCAGCTATTAATTCACTTGCTTGTTTTTTAGTAGAAACAAATAAAATTTTACCGCCGGAAGCCACACATTTATGCATTTCCAGCATTGCATTATTCAATAATTTTACAGTTTGCAGTAAATCAATAATATGAATTGAGTTTTTTTCTCCAAAAATAAACTTCTTCATTTTTGGGTTCCATCTAAAAGTCTTATGTCCTAAATGTACTCCAGCTTCTAAAAGCTCTTTTACGGACGCATTAGGTATGTTCATTTTTTTCTCCGGTTATTTCCACCACAGTTTCTGCCTAAATTGGACCGGGGGGTATTACTACCCACAACTGTGTGCGAATTTTTAGGGTTTTATATTGAAAATTAGAAAAAAACAAGTGAATACTAGTGAATTTTACAGTCAAAACCTGAACTATTTAAAATATTAACTATAGAAGCATCAATAAATTTAGTTGTTTTAAGATTAAACACGTAATTTTTATCTTTTGAATTCATTCTAATTAAAACTCTAGTCTCGCCATTATCTTTTAAAATCTTTTTAAGTTCATTGATGCTTTGTAAATCTTTTATAATAATTTCAGCATTACTAATCTTTGCTTCTTTTATAGAGTTAATTTCAGTTAATTTTCTAACGGTTAATCTTGTTGTCCCATTTGTCATTTTTTCTTTAACAATATTTATTAAAAAAGAATTACCTGGTGTCATTTTATCTCTATTAGCAAGTAGAATTTCTGAAAAAATAAAAAGCTCATACATTCTACTTAAATCACTTAATTTAATTATTGCAAAAGGTTGACCTCTTGCAGTCTTTTTCTCTTGAACGGCCATTAAAGTTCCAGAAAGAACAAACTCTTTATTTAAATCATTGTCATTAATATCAGAAAATTTTTTAACATTATAAGTTTTTAAAATTTTTTCATAATTTAAAAGAGGATGCTCACTAATAAAAAACCCGATAGACTCAAATTCATTCTTCATTTTCTCATTTTGGTTCCACGTATCTTTTTTACTTACAAAGTTTTCTAATGATGGAAGTTTGCTATTTTTTTCACCCTCAAATAAATTATTCTGCAAAAGGTTTGAGTCTTTATAATTTTTAGATATTTTTATAATTTCCGGTACAGCATCAAATAAAAATTTACGATTAGTTTCTAAACAATCAAAGGATCCAGATTTAATAAGACCTTCCATTTGAAGTTTATTAATTAATTTTGAATCAATTCTTAAAATAAAATCTTCTAAAGATACAAATGGACCATTATCTTTTCGATTAGCTATAATTTGATTAATGGACTCATAACCAACAGCCTTGATTGCAGCTAAAGCATAATAAAGTTTATTTTCCTTAACAACAAATTCTGCAAAGGATTTGTTAATGGATGGTAAAACCACATCAATTTTTAATCGTTTTAATTCTTCGTAAAATTCATTTAATTTATCAGTGTTAGCTAAATCTAAGTTCATCGAAGCTGCGATAAAATAAATTGGATAATGTGTTTTTAAATATGCTGTTTGATAAGCAATTAATGCATAAGCTGCGGCGTGACTTTTGTTAAATCCATATTGTGCAAATTTCTCAACTAACTGAAATATATAAACAGCCTGATCTTTAGTAATTCCATTATTAACAGCTCCTTCTATAAAATCTTTCTTCTGCCTTTCCATCTCAGCAGATTTCTTTTTACCCATGGCTTTTCTTAATATGTCAGCTTTACCTGCTGAAAAGCCAGAAAGAGATTGGGCAATTTGAATCACTTGCTCTTGATAAATTATAACCCCGTATGTCTCTTTTAAAATATGCTCTATTTTTGGATGAAGATAGTCTGGTTTTTCCACTCCATGCTTACAGTTATTATATTTTGAAATATTCTGCATCGGACCTGGCCTAAAAAGAGCAACAAGAGCAATAATATCTTCAAATTTATTTGGCTTCATTTGTTTTAAAACCTCTCTCATTCCAGCGCTTTCTAACTGGAATACTCCCATAGTTTCACCAGAGCATAAAAGTTCAAAAGTTTTAGGATCATCAAGAGGAAGGTCTTTTAAATTTATATTAATATTATTTTCTTTAAGCGAGTTTACTGTTTTCTTAATAACAGTAAGCGTTTTAAGACCAAGAAAATCAAACTTCACAAGTCCAGCATTTTCAGACCACTTCATGTCAAATTGAGTTACGGGAATATCGTGATCTGAATCAAAATCTTTATATAAAGGGAACAATTTCTTCTATCTGTCGATCAGCAATCACAATGCCTGCTGCATGGGTTGCGATATTTCTATATAAGCCCTCCAGCTTAATTGCTAAATTAATTAATTTATTAATCTTAACATCATTTTTTTGAGCTTCTTGAATTCTTGGCTCTAGTGCAACAGACTCTTGTAATGAAAGAGGTCTTGAGGGGTCAAAGGGAATCATTTTCGAAAGTGAATCTACAACGCTATAAGGAAGACCAATAACACGACCAATGTCACGAATTGCCATTCTTGCTTGAAGTTTTCCAAAGGTAATAATTTGAGCAACACCGCCTTTGTATTTATTTTTTACATAATTAATAACTTTGTCACGATCCTCTTGACAAAAATCGATATCAAAATCTGGGATTGAAATTCGATCAGGATTTAAAAAACGCTCAAAAATTAATCCAAACTTAATTGGATCTAATTCGGTAATAGATAATACCCAGGCAACTAAAGATCCAGCGCCAGACCCTCTGCCGGGTCCAACGGGTATATTATTATTTTTTGCCCATAGTATGTAATCAGAGACAATTAAGAAATAACCAGAAAACTTCATCTGGTTAATCATTTTTACTTCATAATTTAATCGTTCTATATAAATTTTTTTATTTCTTCAATTTTTTTGGATCAGTTATATTTTTAAGAACAACTTCTTTAAGTCTTTTTTCTAAACCTGCTTGCGCTAATTCTTGAAGAACAACCTCAATATTTTTTCTTTTGATGAAGCTGAGGTAAAGTTTGGCAACAAAGGTTTGCTAGGCAAAGGTCGAAATAGACACTGATACTTTAAATTATGATTATTTTCTAAAGCATCTGGTAAATCAGCAAACAATTTAAGCATGTCCTCATTGCTTTTAAGATAATGCTGATTTGTGTAACTAATTCTATTTTTATCCTCTACATATGCCTTTTGACCAATACAAATATACGCATCATGTGCCTCATACATGTCTTGATGAATATAAAATACTTCATGAGACGCAATTATTGGAATTTTTAAAGACTTTGCATTGTTAATTAAAAAATTTTCTATTCTGTCTTCATTGGGCTCATTATGTCTTTGAATTTCGAAAAATAAGTTTTCTTTAAATACGGACTTTAATTGTCCAACGTTACTTAAAAAAATTTTATCTTGATTATTAAGAATAAGATGTGACGTTAAGGTGTGATTGCCGCCTAATAAAACTATAAGACCATTATTAAATTCAAGCAAATCCTTCATTGCACAGTGTGGTGCTTCAGTTGCGTTGATATCAAGATAGGATTTTGAGGATAGTTTTAATAAATTTTTATATCCTTCAGTATTTTTGGCAATGAGAGAAACTTTGCCTATGATGTTATCAGTCTTTATATTAAGCTGTGTTCCAATAATTGGATGCACGCCTGCTTTTGAAAGTTCCTCAGAAAATTCTAAAGCACCACTTAAATTATAAGAATCTGAAACACCAAGGCATAAAAATTTTGAAAGTTTTGCATACTTAGCCAGTTCTTCAATTTTCACTGCTCCTTCACAAATTGAATACTGAGTGTGAATTTTAAAGTGGTTAAAATTAATATCTTTGAGACTCATTTTTCTAATTCAAAATTCTAACATTAGAATCTTGAATAGCTAACTGAATATCAGCTTTATTTGATAATTCTCTATTATGAGTTGCAAAAATAATTAATCTTTCTTTTGATTTTAAACTTAAAAGTATTTCAAAGACTTCATTTGCAGTTTTACTATCCAAATTACCCGTTGGCTCATCTGCTAAAATTAGTTCAGGCTCATTAATTAAAGCTCTAGCGATTGCAACACGTTGCTGTTCTCCACCGGATAGTTCATGGGGATAATGATTTAATCTTTCTTTCAAGCCGAGCTTATTTAGTAAATTTTCGGCTTTTTTAAAAGATTCATTCTTATTTAAATTGTTGATTAATAAAGGCAGAATAACATTATCAATTGCACGAAGATCAGAAATTAAATTATTGAATTGATAAACGATTGAAATATTTTTTCTTCTATAAATAGTTTTTTGATCATCTTTTAAATTAATTAAGTTAACATCGTTAAATAAGTATTCACCTTGATCAACGATCTCAAGTAAGCCCAAAATATGTAATAATGTTGATTTTCCCGACCCAGAAGGACCCACTAAGGAAATAATGTTATTTTTATTAAAGGATAAATTAACTCCATTTAAAACTTGAATATTTTTACTTGCATCTAAATATTTCTTTTGAATATTTTTTAAAGTTAAGAAGCTATCAGTCATATTTTAACCCTTTGATTGGATTAAGTTTAGATGCTGAAATGGCAGGATACAAACTTGCAAAAAATGTAATTAATACTGAAAAGAAACAGATAATAAGCACAGACTTATAATCTATTAGTGATGGCATCTTACTTAGAAAATATATTTCTGGTGGAAAAACTCTTACTTGAAAAACATAGCTTACAAACTGCCTAATAGCTTCAATGTTATGGGCAAAAACTATACCCAGTATTACTCCAAATATAGTCCCTGTAATTCCAATAAAAGACCCCATAATAAAAAAGATCTTTGAAATTGAAAACTTCGACATGCCAAGAGTGTTAAAAATTGCAATCTCCTTAGTCTTATTTTTAACTAAGATGGTCATGCCTGTTACAATATTAAATGCTGCAACAATAATAATGAGAGTTAAAATAATAAACATTACATTACGCTCAACTAATAAAGCGTCAAAAAATGTTTTATTGTTATCAATCCAAGTGGTAAAATAATAATTTTGAAAATTTTTCTCTAAATCTTTTTTATAAAGATCAACATTATTTACATCCTTAATTTTAATATCGATGGAAATAAGATTTTTATTTTTTTTATAAAATCTAGGGCATCATTATAAGGGATGAAAATATAATTATAATCTAACTCAGATACACCGACTTGAAAAGGTTGATGCTACTTTGAATGTAAATTGTTGCGGTACCTTTCCAAAAGGAGTTGAAATATTATTAGCTGATAAAACGCTAATTTTACTATTTTGCTTAATTCCAAGTTTATTTGCTAAGGCAGAGCCGATTATAACCGACCCTTTCTCATAACCAGAAAACTCTTTAATAAACTCCTCTTTAGCTAAATCTTCTTTATTAATTCCTATGATGCCTATCCCAGAATTACTCCGTTCGGTTACTAGCAACCCCTGAGCTTTAATAACTTTTCGAATGCTTTTGACCTCAATTTTTTTTCATTAAAAAACTCAGTAATTTTAGGAATACTTAATTCTTCATTACTTATGGATTGAACAATAATATGAGGATTAAATTTTAATAATTTATCAAATAATTCAGCACGAAAACCGTTCATGACCGACATTACAATAATGAGAGTTGCAACTCCTATAGAAATGCCAAGAAAAGAAAAAACCGAGATAATTTTTAAGAAACTATCTTTTTTCTTTGATCGAATATAATTTTTAATGATTAATAGCTCAGCAGAAGAAATCAATTTAACCTTTTAATTTTTTAATTTTTTTACTATTTCATCAATTGTCAACATTTCTGTTTTTGCATTTAACTCTTTAAACTCAAATTTATCATCACTACTCTTTGAGCCAATAATAATTTGGTAAGGCACTCCTATTAAATCAAAATTTTTAAATTTACTTGAGGGGCTTTCTAAAGTGTCATCTAATATAACATCAATAGAATTATCTTTTAAAGTCTCGTAAATTTTTCTAGCTTTATCTAAAGGCGCTGTATCTGATTTATTATTTAGAGGTATTATTGCAATATCAAATGGGGATATCACTAATGGCCACTTCATAACCCCTTCTATACATTTTGCCTCAATAACCGCTGCAACAAGCCTTGAAACTCCAATTCCGTATGAACCCATTTCAACATTAACGTTTTTTCCCTCTTTATTTAAAACATTTGCTTTCATGGGTTTTGAATATTTATTTCCAAAATAAAATATATGCCCCACCTCAATTCCTTTAGTCACTAACTGATTAGTTTTAGAAACTTTTTCATTAAATTCTTTTTCAGAGTGTTTTTCATCAGTAGCGCTATAAGGGTTTGAAAATGCCAAAATCATTTTGTTAATTGATGCTTCAGAATTATCGAAACTATGAATATCAATATTCAATAATGATTTATCTAAATAAACTTGGCTTTCGCCTGTATCTGCTAAGATAATAAATTCATGGGAGTTATCTCCACCAATTGGACCCGAACTTGCCCGAAGAGGTAATGCTTTTAATTCTAATCTAGAAAATGTTCTAAGATATGCATAAAACATTTTATTATAAGACTTGATCGCATCCTCTTTCGTAAGATCAAAGGAATAAGAGTCTTTCATTAAAAATTCTCGACAACGCATGACTCCAAATCTTGGTCTAATCTCATCTCTAAATTTCCACTGAATATGATAAAGAATTAATGGTAAGGACTTATAAGATTTTATATTATCTCTAAAAATTTCAGTAATAAGTTCTTCATTGGTTGGTCCATATAATAATTCTCGATCACTTCGATCTTTAATTCTAAGCATTTCCTGACCGTAATCATCGTATCGACCACTTTCTTTCCAAATGTCTGCTGATTGAATTGTTGGCATTAACATTTCTTGAGCACCAATATTATCTTGTTCTTCTCTAACTACCTGCTCAATTTTCTTTAAAACTTTAAGTCCCAATGGCAGCCATGAATAAATACCTGCAGCACTTTGTCTAATCATGCCGGCCTTGAGCATTAATTGATGAGATTTTAACTTAGCATCAGCTGAGACTTCTCTAAGAACAGGGAAAAAGAGTTTTGAAATCAGCATTAAAATAATAATTTTCTAATATAAAACAAATCTAATTTGTCTAATGCAAAGATTAAAGAAAAAATAACAGTTGTTATTAGTGTGGTTATTAAAATCTTTTTTTTCATTTTAGACTCAACGGGTGCTCCAGGGTCAGTCCCTTTTTGATAACTTACAGAATCAACTTGGTTTTTAATTCCAAAGGGTAATACCATGAACAATATGATCATCCATAGATTTACATAAATAATAATTCCGCCTGTTATCGACATGCACTAAAGTCTGACTAAATTAATATTTACTAAGGGTTTTTTACCTGATTTATCGTTGATTAATTTTCTACAATTTCCTTTTAAAGTGTCGATTAAATTTTTTTCTTGTTTTGAATTATTTAAATTAAAAGTTTTACAAGTATTCATAACTACATCCTCTAAATCATATTCAATCTCACTTGCATCTTCTTCGATTAAAGGGATTCCTTTTAAGGTAATCACTGGATTATTTTTGATTTGTCCATTTTTGGAAATTAAAACAGTTATCTCTATATAGCCGTTAGCTGCCATATTTCGTCTCTCTTTTAATACAGGAGAGTCATTATCAATTAAAACTTTGCCATCTAAATAAATTCTGCCCCAAGTAACTTTATCAACGACTTTGGGTTCTCCTGGTGCAAGACGAACGATTTCACCATTACTTGTTTTAATTGGATATTTAACGCCCATTTCTTTTGCAAAACTAATGTGTTCAGTCATATGCCTTTCTTCGCCATGTACAGGGATCATTATTTTAGGCTTAACCCATTGGTACATTTTTTTCAATTCCTCCCTCCCTGGATGTCCAGAGACGTGAATCATTGAATTTTCTTCTGACAAAACATTAATATTATTTTTGGAAAACTGATTAAACATTTTATATAATTTTTTTCATTGCCAGGAATAATTCGAGATGAAAAAATTACATTATCCCCCTCTTCTAAAAAACATCTGGATGAACAGAACTTGCTATTCTGCTTAAAGCAGCTCTTTGCTCGCCTTGACTACCCGTGCATAAATAAATGATTTTATTTCTAGGAATTTTCTTTGTTTCTCTAACATCAATTGGAGGTTCGATATCTTGTAAATAGTTACACTGTCTTGCAAGTTCATAAATACGATTCATAGACCGACCGACTAAAGAAACTTTACGACCAATTTTTTCTGCACATTTAAAAATGGTTTCCATTCTTATGACGTTGGAAGCAAAAGAAGTAATCACAATTCTGTTTTTCATTTTATCTAAAATTGTCAGCATTCCATCTCGAACTAATTTTTCTGAACCCGAAGAACCGTAATTAAAAATATTTGTAGAATCACAAACCATGGCTAACACTTGTTTATTTCCAATTTCTTGTAATTTCTCAGAATCAAAACTTTTTCCAATTAAAGGAGTTTCATCAATCTTCCAGTCAGCAGTATGTAATATGGTTCCTAAAGGAGTAGTTATTGAAAGTCCGTTAGGCTCTAATATGGAATGCGTTAAAGTCACATAATCAATATCAAAAGGCCCAAGCTTAATATTGCTCTCAAGTTTTATAATTTTTAAATGAGAAGAAATATTAATTTTTTTTCTTTGAATTTCTCTCTAACTATTGCCGCGGTAAATGGTGTTGCATAAATTGGGCATTGTAGCATAGGCCATAAATGTGCAATTGCACCAACATGATCTTCATGAGCATGAGTTAAGACGATTCCTAATAAATTTTTTTTCTGATTTACAATAAATTCTGGATTAGGCAAAATAACTTCGATCCCTGGAATATTATCGTCAGAAAAGGTTACGCCAATATCAACAATAATCCATTGATATTCACTTGGCTTACCAAAGCCAAATAAATTCAAATTCATACCAATTTCACCAGCCCCGCCAAGAGCGCAAAAAACTAATTCTTGTCCACCTTTAACCATTACATATTTTTTAAATTAAATTTTAAAGTTTCAGCTATACCTTTTAAAGTTATCTCTTGATCAATCACTTTGTCTTTAAATGGGAACGAAGAAAAAAAATATTTGCAAGTCCACCAGTGAAAATAACTAAGTACTTTTTTTTGTTTCTATAATAATTTTTTGCACAAGTTCTTTAATTAAACCAATATAACCCCAATACATACCGTTATTCATGGCGCTTACAGTATCTTTACCTATGAATTTGTTAGTTTTTTTCAATTTAATCAAAGGAAGCTTTGCAGTTGCCTCTTTTAGAACCTTTAAGGATAGATTGATTCCAGGTGTAATCATTCCGCCCACATACGTATCTCGAATTATAACATCAAAGGTAGTAGCTGTTCCAAAGTCTATTATAATTGAATTTTTTTATAAATTTTATAAGCAGCAATAGAATTAACAACTCGATCAGAGCCTACTTGTTTTGGTTTATTAATCTTAATTTTAATAGGCAGTTTAACAATTTTATCTTTTACTTCATTTAAATTAATATTTTTACTCTTTAATATTTTTTTTTAATTTGCTAAACGCATTTGGAACAACGCTAGAGCACAGTGCACTTTTGTTAAAAATTTTTTTAATTTTTTTACTAATAATTCCAAATCGATCTTTTAAAATGTCAGAAGTATCAATCGTAAATTTACCTGAATAGTTATTTGTAAGTTTATTAAAATTAATAAAATCAATATTCGTATTGCCAATGTCGATAATTAAATAGTTCAAACTATGCTACCTTGTGTAAAATAATCTTTGCGATTATTGTGCTGTAAAATTAAAGCACCGTTATTGTTAATACCTTCAAAAACTCCTCTATAAATCTTATTTTTTGTTTTAAAATTTATAAACTTATTTTTATTAAAAGCATATTTATTCCATTCTTTAAGAATATTTTTAAATGAATACTTTTTATCAATTATATTACTTACGAAAGCCATCTTTAGTTGATCCACTAGATCTTTTAGGTTTACTTTCCTACCCGCTTCTTTATTTAAGAACGTAGTAGGATACTTTTTTATCTTTGGCGATGATTGAACATTTATACCTATACCAATAATTAAAAAAACTTCCTAAAAACAACACTTTCCTGCAAAATTCCGCATACTTTTTTATTATTAATATAAAGATCATTTGGCCATTTTAGTGAAAGGTTTTTAATACGATATTTTTTTAATATATTTCTAATTTGCAATTGGACCAAAAATTGAATTTTTTTTAAATTAGATCTTAAAATTGGAAAAAAAATAGTAAAATATAAATTTCCCTTAGGCGAAGACCATTGATTACCGTATCTCCCTCGACCTTTAGTTTGCTCATCAGCAGTAATAATTCCTTTGTAGATTTTATGTTCAAAAATTAATGATCTAGCAAAATCATTAGTGCTTTCTATTTTTGTGAAATTAAAAATAGGTAAGTTCATTTATTTTATATTTTTTGTAATATTATCAACGATAAAGTTGAGAGTGGAAGGATCTAAGAAATAAAATAATATTAAAAGGGTTGAAACTCCAATAGAAAATTTAAGACCATATCCTATATCTTTATTATAACTTTCCTTTGCAGGATCAAAATAGATAACCTTTATAATTCTTAAATAATAAAAAGCAGCAACTACTGCAGACAACAATCCAATTACTGCTAGATAGTAAATTTTTTGTTCAATGATTGATAAGAAGATATAAAATTTAGCAAAAAAACCTGCCAGCGGAGGAATTCCTGCTAATGAAAAAGTTAATATCGTCAAACACAGTGAAATTACAGGATGATGTTTTGAAAGACCCGATAAGTCGGAAATATTTTCAAAATAAACTCCATTTCTATTTAATGACATTATGCACGCGAACAAGCCTAATTTCATAAATACATAAATAACTAAATAAATTAAAACAGCACTTAATGATTGTGGTGTTGCTATTGCAATCCCTGCCAAAATAAACCCTACATGAGTAATTGAACTATAAGCCATAAGTCTTTTTAAGTTAGTTTGTCCAATTGCAGCGACTGCGCCTAAGAACGTAGACGCTATAGATAAAACAATAATAATAGTTTTCCACTCACTAATAAAATTTCCGTACGGAACATTTAAAAATTTAATCAAAGCTGCAATCGCTGCAACTTTAGGAGCTACTGTAAAGAAGGTAGTCACAGATGTAGGTGAGCCTTCATAAACATCGGGTGCCCACATATGAAACGGGACGGCAGCTATTTTAAAAGCGATTCCACAGAGAATAAAAACTAAGCCAAATTTTAATCCGCCGCTTTGACCTATCGCGACTTTTGCAATCTCAGTGTAGTCAACAGAACCTGTAAATCCATAAACTAAAGAACAGCCGTATAATAAAAGACCGGATGATAAAGAGCCTAAAACAAAGTATTTTATGCCTGCTTCTGAAGATTTAAGTGATTTAGTGTTAATTGCTGCGAGAATATAAAGACATAACGACTGAAGTTCTAAACCTAAATAAAAGACAATAAGGTTATTAGCACTAATCATCACAAACATTCCAAGAGTAGCAAGTAGTAAAATGATTGGATATTCAAATTGATTAATATTTGTTCTCTCAAGATAAAAATTTGAAATTAAAAATGTAAATAAAACTGAAATCAAAACTAGTATTTTCATAAAATTTGATAAAGGATCGATGCTGTAACTATTACCGAATAAAGATAGAGATGAAGAAAAATTAAAATAAATAAATAAAATTAAAATACCAAGCAACATAGGAATAAAGTAATTAATAATCTTGTTTAAATTTTTAGCAAAAACTCCAATGATCAAAAAAGAAAAAGATCCTAAAAGTATTACTAATTCTGGAATAAGATTTTTCATTTGATAGCAGTTATATTTTTTACAACCAAATCTACAGAGGACGAAATTGGTTCTAAAATTATATTAGGATAAATTCCTAATAAAATAGTTACAAACATTAGTATGAATAAAATAGCAATTTCAGTAAAGTCTAAATCTTTTAATTTTTCGTCAGAATTATTAACTTTAAATTGTCCAAACACTACACGCTTACACAGCCACAAAGAATAAGCTGCAGATAGAATTACTCCACTTGCTGCAAAAATAGTTACAATATAATTTACTTTAAACGTTCCAATTAAAACTAAAAACTCACCTATAAATCCACTGGTTCCGGGCAGACCAACATTTGCAAGAGAGGCGGCTACAAACATGAACGCAAATCTTGGCATACTATTAACTAGACCAGAATAATCTTTAATTAATCTACTATGAACCCGATCATAAAGAACCCCAACACATAAAAATAAAGATGCTGAAATAACCCCGTGACTGATCATTTGAAAAATTGCTCCATCCATGCCTTGCTTAGTAAAAGAAAAAATTCCAATAGTCACATAACCCATATGCGCAACAGATGAGTAAGCTATTAATTTTTTCATATCCGTTTGCATTAATGCGACTAAAGATGCGTAAATAATTCCAATAATACTTAATACGAATATAAAATTTGCAAAATAATGTGAGGCGATTGGGAATAATCCCAATGAAAATCTAATAAACCCGTATCCTGAAATTTTTAATAAAATTGTTGCAAGAATTACTGATCCAGGTGTAGGCGCTTCAACATGGGCGTCTGGCAACCAAGTATGAAAGGGCCACATAGGTAATTTAATTGCAAGCGAGATAAAAAATCCTAACCACAACCAAGTCTGTAAATTTTCAGGAATTTTTGTATTTAAGAGTTTTACAATATCTAAAGTGTTCATATTCCAATAAACAGCAATGATTGCAATAAGTAGGAAAATCGAGCCTAAAAAGGTATATAAAAAAATTTAAGGGCTGAATATACTCTTCTTTCTCCACCCCAAATTCCAATAATTAAAAACATTGGAATAAGACCACCCTCAAAAAATAAAAAAATAAAAATAAATCTAATGCACAAAATACGCCAACCATAAAAGTTTGCATAACTAAAATTGCAATTAAGAATTCCTTGGTTCTTTTTTTTAAACTGTTAATTGCTGCAAAAATACAAATTGGAGAAATAAAAGTTGTAAGTATTACTAAAAAGATAGAAATACCATCAACCCCCATTTTATATGTTGCAAAATTTGCAATCCACTTTGACTCCTCAACAAATTGAAAGCCTGGAGTGGTTGGATTAAATTTGCTCCATAAATAACAAGAGACGAAAAAATTTACCAAAGAAACTAAAACTGCAATATTTTTAGCTGAACGTTCTACAACTTCAATACTCCCTTTTCTTAATAAAATAAAAATTACTCCTACTAGTGGAAAAAAGTTAGAAAAGATAAAATTGGAAAACTCATCTTAAATAATCATTTTGAAAAAAATTAATAATATCAGTCCAATGATGATAAATGTTGCATAATGATATAAATATCCAGACTGCATGACGGATGCTCTATCAGATAAATTTTTTATTAATTTTGCAACTCCATCAGGACCATAAGCATCGATGGTTTTGACATCGCCTCTTTGCCACAAAAAATTACCAACGGATCTAAAAGTTTTTACAAAAATAGCATCATAAATTTCATCAAAGAACCATTTTTTAACTAAAAAATTATAAAAAGGTTTATTGTTATTAATAAACCCATCAACAATATCTTTTCTTTTTAAAAATAAAATAAAAGATAAAGGAATTGCAGTAATTACAAGAGTTGGAATTAAAATTAATAACCAGAGAGGAGCATGAGCCTGAGCTGATTGTTTTAAGAAAAATATTGCCTTACCCCAAAATTTTGTATTTTCGCCAATGAATAATTCGTGAAATGCATAGCCTGAAAAGATGGATCCAAATGCAAGAATAACCAGAGGAATAATCATTGTTGGACCGGACTCATGAATTTTTTCAAAATTTAAAGTATTATTATATTTTCCGTGAAACGTTTTAAAAATTAACCTCCACGAATAAATTGAAGTAATAAATGCTGTGGTAAGTCCTATGACAAAAGCATAACCAGAGAAAAAACTTTTAGAAAAATAAGCAGACTCAATAATTGCATCTTTAGAGTAGAAGCCTGCAAGCAATGGAAAGCCTGTTAAAGCAAGAGTACCAATGATCATTAAAGTATAAGTCATTGGAATTTTTTTCCAAACGCCTCCCATTTTTTCTATGTTTTGTTCATCATGGAATGCGTGAATTACCGAACCTGCTCCTAAAAATAATAAAGCCTTAAAAAAAGCGTGGGTAAATAAGTGAAATATAGCGATATTATAAGCCCCCATTCCAGCTGCAAAGAACATGTATCCAAGCTGACTGCAGGTAGAGTAGGCTATAATTCTTTTGATATCGGTTTGGACTATTGCAATGGAGGCTGCAAAAATTGCAGTGGTTGCTCCAACAAAGGCGACTAAATTAAGTGCGTATTGAGAATACTCAAATAAAGGTGAGCATCTTGCAACTAAAAAAACTCCAGCTGTAACCATGGTCGCCGCATGAATTAATGCAGAAACAGGGGTGGGTCCTTCCATGGCATCTGGAAGCCATGTATGAAGAATAATTTGTGCTGATTTTCCCATTGCGCCAATAAATAAAAAACACAAATTGTAGTTATTAAATTAAATTCGCCACCAAAAATTTTAATAGTGTTTTTAGATTGATCAGCCGCTTGTGAAAAAACTTCACTAAAAGTTAAAGTTCCAAAAGTTTTAAAAATTATAAACATCGCAATTAAAAGTCCGATATCCCCTACTCTATTAACAATAAAAGCTTTCATAGAGGCGTTATTTGCAGAATCTTTTTTATACCAAAATCCAATTAGCAAATAAGATGCAAGGCCAACACCTTCCCAACCAAAAAATAATTGTAAAAAATTATCAGCGGTTACTAATGATAACATCATAAAAGTAAATAGAGACAGATATGACATGAATCTTGGTTTATGAGGGTCGTCATTCATATATCCAATAGAATAAATATGAACGAGCGCAGATACTACGTTTACAACTACCAACATAACAGCAGTTAGAGAGTCTACATAAATAGACCAATGTATTTTTAATGATCCTGAACTGATCCAATTAAAAATTGGATATTGATAAGTATTACCAGTCTTAATAGTTTCAAATAAAATAATAGAGGAAAGAATTGCTGCAATACTTATAAAAGTAGAAGTTAAAATTTGACAAGCTTTATCACCTATATTTCTATAAAAAAAAGCTGAAATAAATGCTCCAAGTAATGGAAGAAATAAAATTAAATAAAGCATTTATCCCTTCATCGAGTTAATATCCTCAACTTGGATAGACCCTCTATTTCTAAAAAAATTACGATAATAGCAAGACCAATTGCAGACTCAGCAGCTGCAACTGTTAATATAAATAATGTGAAAATTTGCCCAGTTACATTTTGTAAATAAACTGAAAAAGCTACTAAATTTATATTTACAGATAATAAAATAAGTTCAATAGACATCAAAATAACAATGACATTTTTACGGTTTACAAATATTCCAAATATCCCAAGGGTGAAAATTATTGCAGATAAGAAAAGATAGTGAATTAATGTAATCTCAATCATTTACTTTCACTCCCTTATTAATCTCAGCATCAACACTCGAGATTGAATCAACCCTCTCCCGTGATGATTGCTTAACCATATCTTGCCTTTTCATATTAGTTCGTCGTCTAAAAGTAAGCAAAATAGCGCCTATCATAGCCACTAAAAGAACTAACCCTGATATCTGAAATGGTAAAAAAAAATCAGTATAAATTAATTTGCCAAGTTGCTCAGTGTTGGTTTCATTCGCATCATAGATAATTTTTGAGGTGCCTATAAATTCAGATTTATACTGCCATCCCCCTATGACAACGATCAACTCTAAAAATATAACAATGCCTATAAAAAAACCAATCGGTAGATATTGTA
>FUWD013174744.1_pt1 | contig 18660 bp, 39 predicted proteins | sample 1063281 | NCBI WGS metagenome assembly FUWD01 (sample SAMEA79048168, study PRJEB19326) | metagenome | biome: marine | reverse complement strand
GGTGATGATGACACTATCACTAACTTGGTAGCTGGTACAGTAGGTGAAGGCTTGGCTGTGAAGTTTATGGCACATCGCAAGATTGCTGGACGCATGCCCAAGCCCGAAGATATCTTGAGTGGTAAAGTAGATACCCTAGATGTCAAGGAAGTATCAGCCATGTACTCATTGGTAATTTCAATGTGCTACGAGTTAAAAGGTGCTGTAGAGCGCAAGGTTGAGGACAAGAAGTTCCATGAAATGGCGGATCGTTTCTTTGCTTACATGATGAAGAACTTCGAAACTGAGTTGGTTGTGATGGGGGCCCGCATAGCACTCACCGTGTACGGGTTGCCATTTCAGCCTACTAAGTTGAAAAACTTTGATGAGTTTCACCAAAGATACGGGAAATACATACTCGCAGCAAGTGCCTAAACAACCCAGGGCATTTGCGGGCTGTGGGTGCCCATGTGTTGGCAAAAGGACCTTAGGGTCCTTTTGTTTTGATAGTGGATTTTATGCTAAGTTATTGATTTATAAAGGAAAAATCTCCTTAGGAATCAACAAGTTAGCCCACTTGACCAGAAATCACTATTTTGCTATAATAATACTATGAATAAAAATAGTGGAGCCGCAATGAATACCAAGCTAAAAGTAGGTGATGTTGTTCGCATAACAAAAAGCATAGATGCTGAACAAAAATCTCATGTGTGGAAAACTGGATACTATCGTGTGACTGGCATTGGCAACATGATGAACAATGGCATAGTTGATCCCAAGTTGGCCAGTTACACTTTTCAGAAAATTCGCCGAGATGGCACTGCTTACTCAGGTTATGTGGGTTATGATGTTGGAGTTTTTGATAGTATGGACAATTGGAAGAAAGTGTAACTATGAACAAACGAATTCAAAAACTTGCTGAACAGGCTGGTTATTCAAAAGATTTTTTAGCAATTGGATTACCAAATAATATGGAAAAGTTTGCCGAGTTGATTGTAAGGGAATGTGTGAGTGTTTTAGACCCTGACGGGGAATACTCCGAAAAGTTCAAGTATAGTCATACACCTGGGCCCAATGGATTACGAACAATATTATCAGAAGAGCATTTTTATGAAATGATGGCTGCTAACAAGTTGAAAAAACATTTCGGAGTTGAATGATGAAAGATAAACTGTTATGTAATATTCGGTTGTGGGCAATTGGTATTGGAGCAATCATATTCCTACCTGTAGTAGTTGTTTGGTTTTTATTAGTGAATTTACCTATTAAAATTGGTGAAAAACTAAATGGCTATTTATAAAGTCAAGATGCCAGAAGCATGGGCAAGAGTAGAATGGTGTGTGAAACAGTTTGGCCACGGAGACAACAACAGGTGGTGGAGAGATGCCGGACATCTTTGCTTTACTAATGAGCAGGACTATATGTTTTATTTGTTAAAATGGGCATAAGGTTTATTCACAGGGCTGTGTTCGCACTGCCCTCCTTCATTGGAGTATGATATGGGATTTGTAGTTTATTCAAAACGAGATGGCGAGATGTTGCGTTACTATGATACTCGTAGCAAAGCACAAGCTCAAGTCACTGGACACAATCGCAAGGCCATCGTCGAAGCTCTCAAAGGCAATGAATATGTCAAAGAATGGGATTTGTGTGAATGGGCCGACTACGAAGAGATTTACGCCCAATACTATGACGCCAATCGATGGTACATGTTGAGTAGGAGCAGCTGGTAATGAACTACGAAATAACCAAACTAGACAACAGACATAGCTGGCATACGCAGTTCAAATACATGATTGAGTTCCGTAAAAGTCGCAACTATGCAACACATACCACTGCTGGTGTACTAGAATTTGATCGTGCTCGTCGTTGGTTCAATGAAACATATGGTTGGAGTCAAGATGTTGAAACTCGTTCCAGCATAGGCAAAACTGTGGCGCAAAGTGGTGAGGACTACAAAGAAGATTTCAACTTACACTGGGCATACTCAATCAAATACAACGACTACAGAATCTATATACAAGGCGAGGCCGAACTAAACTGGTTTGTGTTGAGTCACTCCAAGAGCCATGAAAAAGAATAGATTCATTGCCGGGTACAGTCCATTGAACAAGCAAGTGATGTTGATCATTGGCGACTATGCGTTTTGGGTTGAGAATCAAGAAGCGTTAGAAGCCAGTATTCGATCATTTGAAGGACGTGTGCGTCAGCAAGGTATGATCATACATTTTGACAGTGTAGAAGATAGAACTATGTTTTTATTGAGGTGGGCATGATTCGAACCAGTGAACAAGAACTTGGTGATGCATACCGTCGCGCCAGCCGAGTCATAATGGCCATGGAACCTATAACTCCTAGAATCATGGGTGCCCTGTGGCGTGAACATTTTGGCCTATATCATAAGCATTCAAAAGATATGTTTGGCCATTATGAATACTGGATTGAGTTTCCAGACGATCGCGACCACACTGCTTTCTTGTTGAGGTTCAGTTGATGGTAATGATCAATACTACCAAGTATCAAATAGAAGACATACCAGCGTTTCCGGGGTATGTTAAGTTTGAGCCTGTGGTTGACCCAGGGTTCTTTGACGTAGCCAACGATGCAGACATGCAGATTGTAGCCGATTGGTGCTTGAAACATCGTTGTGGTAAAAGGTCCGGCTACAACCAGTTCTTCTTTGCCACTGATGCTGAAATGACCATGTTTCGTTTGAGGTGGGTATGAGCGTGGCAACAAGAGATCGGTCCGGAATCAATTGGCCGGCTGTGGATTGTGCTAGACAACATTACAGAGAAGAGTTTGGTCCTCATTTTAGCCCGGAACACTATCAAGATTGGATGTTGCATGAGTGGGGTATACTACACACTGCTGGCGGAATTTACGTTGACGATGATGTCAAATACACTGTATTCTTGTTGAGGTTCTCATGATTAGATTTGATATACACGAAAACAATGCAGTATTACAAGCATATCGTAATGCTTTAAGATATATTACACAGATAAATGATGATGTGTTTGTGCCGACTCACCTAGAAGATCTTGGACGTGCAAACAACTGTCGCATCGTTGGCAGTATGGATGCCGGTGGTTGGTACTGTATAGATGCTATAGAGTTTGACTCAGAAGAAGCGTTAAGTATGTTTTTGTTGAGGTTTGCGTGATTACTGCAGAAGTTACGCTATTGTTGGCCAACATTGAGAAAGTGGTTCAAACTGAAGAAGTCATTGATTTATGGTTGCTGGAAAACATAGGTGCTCTTGCTGAACACAGAGATCGTGTGGACGACGACTACCCTTGGTGCGTTACTCGTAGGTGGGCAGAAAACATCTATCACTTTGCTCGCGAGAGTGATGCTACATTGTTAGTTTGAGGTGGGCATGAGCATAGCAACAACTAATCTATCTGGAGTTAAATGGGCGGCTATAAATCGGGCTCGCCAATACTACAGAGAACAGTATGGGCCACAGTCCAGTCCAGAACACTATCAGGATTGGATGTTGCATGAGTGGGGTATAATACATATTCACGGTATCGGAATGCGTGTGGATGACAATGTCAAATACACAGCATTCTTGTTGAGGTTTGCATGATATTAACACGTGAACAGTTTGTTGATTGGTGGGATCAAGTTGTGCCAGAAAATCCTGCAAACAGACCGGATCACCCGCTGTGGATTCCTGAAACTGAAATGCGACCAGGGCCGGCCAGTAGCTGGTTTGTCAAAGCATCATGTCGTCGTACTGGCCAACCAGATTACTGGTCATGGTGTGACGCTAATCTCGAAGGCATAGTCAGATGCTACATGTTAGACGAAGAAGCAGATGCAGAGTGGTGGGGATTTACCAATCAGAAGGACATGGTCATATGGATGTTAAAGTGGATGTAAAGCCACAACATTCATTCTTGCCTTACACACTTGATGTAGAGCATGTGACCAACGCTAGTATCTGGCCCATGAAGGAGTGGTGCTGGGAGACATTTGGACCACGCTGGGGATTGGTTCGAGAAAAGAACAGCAGCCGGGATGGTGTCTGGACTGTGTTGTGGACTGGACTTGAAAACGGTCATCGTGGAGGTTATCGTTGGCATTTCAAACACGAACAGGACATGTTGTTGTTTTGTTTGAGGTGGGCATAATGGCTGAATTGTACACCTGTCCACATTTTTGGAACCGCAACAAAATGCAAGAAGTCACTGTGCGCACCAGTGGCGATGTTGATCGTAAACAGTGGATACAAGAAATGACTGACTGGGCCGACCAACACCGCATACCCTTACGTTGGCAAGGTGAAAGTACTCACAACGTAGATGGCGACTCATGGCATGAAGCACACTTCCTAATTCGCGGTGAACAAAATCGAATGTTTTTCTTGGTGGCATGGGCATGAAGTCATTGCAGGCACAAGTACTAGATGATCTAGCTAAAGACATGCAACAGGGCATGGACTTTGAAATCCTGTGCGATGTGTTGATTAGGTTTGAGTGGACAGTGCTTTACATGGAATATGATCCCGGATCTGGGCAAGCATGGAACACTGTGACAAATTGGGTAGATGAAAACTTTGAAGGTCATTTTCAAGAACACAACGGCACATGGTTGATTGAAAATTCAAAAGATGCTACAATGTTTGCACTAAAGTGGAAGACAAAATAATGGGATTTCAACCTTACCAACCTGTAGAAGAAGTGGAAATTCGCCCAGCTGAGGTTACTAAAACTCGTAAGACCTACTGGGACGAAGAAGCACAATGCTGGAAGAACACCACTATTTGGTCAGTGCCTTTGAGACGTGCCACAGAAAATTGGCTCAAAGAAAACTATCAAGTATATCAACATGACCATGTCTTGGGCTGGGTTAAAAGTTTTCAAAAGATTACCATGGGCGAGAAGATTTACTTACATTACTGTCTGGCAAAACCCAATGATTGATTACTACTACGAATTTCCCAAAGGCACTCAACTATTCGGCGAATCAGTGCGTTATGCTTTCCAACGTGGCTATCATCCCGAAGAATCCACAACTGGCGCAAAGATCTTACACAATGCCTGTTTTCAAATGGCCAGCCGTATTTGGTTGGAAAATGCCAACGGGCTCACATTGGTACAGGAATACGGACGTGAAGTTCATAAGAAATGTTTACCGAAAGAAATGACCTGGATCAAACTACAAGCACGTGAACTATAATACCTAGGTTGACCAGAAATGGCAAAAACGGTTATAATAGCTGTATGAAAGTTATTAAATTGGACCGTCGATATGCAGGTAGCCGTAAATGGAAGTATGCCTTGCACTTTGGTACTCGCAAGGCAGAAAATTTAAAACGACTACAATATGCCAGTGTGTTTGCCAAACTCTATGGTCCAGATTGTTGGCTAAATCCAGATCGTAAGATATTTGGCCCAGAGCCAACGTGGTTATACAGCGATTATTGGCGCAACGACAGCAAGCGTGGACGTATCTACTTTAATAACGAATCAGATCTAACTATGATAGAATTAATGAAATGAAACTGATAAAACTACACCGAGGGCATAGACTATATCGCGATGATGGTTGTGTATATGCTTGGCGGTTTGACAGTTGGTGCCAGGAAGCTACTCAACTAGAAAAATTTCTTGACCAGAAGTACGGTTCCAAATACGGTGTTGACAGTAAATGGAGTTCAAGATTTGGCAGTCCGACATTACAAGAAGTACAAGATGTATTTGGCAGAACTCGCATGACTCGCTATAAACTGTACTGGGTCGGTATAAAAGACGCCCGTGATCTGCCATTTTTATTGTTACAAATCAATGACTTACAGGCTACTTGACCAGTAATGGCTTATAAGTTATAATATAGTATATTAAGAAATAAGGACTTGTATGAGCAAAAAAGGTACCACAGCAGACACAAAAGAAGCAGACAAGTTTGCCAATTTATTGGGCCCTACAGTACCCTCAGAAGATCGAGATGTGCGTGAGAAGTTGATCACTGCTCGTGTGGGCTTGTTGCTCCGTGCCAGTTTCTTTGGTAACTTGGCTACTCGTTTGAAGTTAGTGAACGCTGATGAATGGTGTCCTACTGCTGCCACAGATGGCCGTAACTTTTACTATAACACTCGTTTCGTAAACATGCTTCGTCCCAAAGAACTAGAATTCTTGTTTGGGCACGAGGTACTACACTGTGTCTATGATCACTTTGGACGTAGAGGTGATCGTGACCCACAGTTATGGAACATTGCCAATGACTACTGTGTGAACGCGGATTTGGTCAAACACAGAGTAGGTGAAAAGATTACTTCAGTGCCTTGCTTGCATGACTCAAAGTATGATGGAATGAGTTCAGAAGAAGTCTATGATGTATTGTACGAAAATGCTGAAAAGATTGATATCAGTAGTTTGATTCAAAAGTTGTTAGATGAGCATTTAGATGGCGACAATGATGGAGAAGGTTCCGGTGGCGAAGGTGAGGGCAAAGATGGTAAAGGTCGTCCTAAACTCAGTGCTGCAGAAAAAGCCGCGATCCGTGACGAGATCAAAGAAGCTGTGTTGGCAGCTGCCGCAGCATCAGATGGTGCAGGTAACTTACCAGCTGGTGTCAAACGTATCATTCAAGACATGACTGAGCCTAAGATGAACTGGCGGGAGTTGTTGCGTATGCAATTAGAGTCAACTATCAAATCTGACTATACTTGGATGCGTGCAAGTCGCAAGGGCTGGCACATGGATGCTGTGATGCCTGGTATGAATTTGGACCCGATGATTGATATTGCTATCAGTATCGATGCGTCAGGCTCAATGAGTGATAAAATACTCAAAGACATCTTAAGTGAAACAGCTGGCATCATGGAACAGTTTCCGAGCTATCGTATTCATGTGTTATCATTTGATACTGAAGTGTACAATCCGCAACAGTACAACAGCGAAAACTTAGATTCAATCACTGACTACGAGATACAAGGTGGTGGTGGTACAGACTTTGATTGTGTGTTCAACTACTTTAAAGAAAACGAAATTGAACCCAAGCGCCACATCATGTTCACAGACGGCTACCCATTTGGATCATGGGGTGATGAAAACTATTGCGACACTGTGTTTATTTTACATGGCACTACCACAGTTGAGCCACCGTGGGGTCAGTATGCTTATTATGAAGAGGAGAAATAATGGGACGCTATTGTACATCCATTGAAGTAGATACCACAGTTGAAGTTGATATTGACTGGGAAGATCTTGATACCGATGATATGATTGAAGAACTGGAACGTCGCAAAGCAATACCTTCAATGACCGACTTTCCGGATCAACTACTTGAGCGTATCTATTTCAAACGCAAATCAAATGAAAACTATAGCAAAGAATTGGATGATTTGATTTATAATGTATTAGGAAGAATTTCATGAAAGTAACTTATAGAGACCCTGATATCTACGAGCAGTTCGATCAGGCAATTAAACAGGCCAAACATGATAACAAGTGTATCAAGTCATTGGTTATTAGTTTAACAGAGTTTGAAGAGTTTATTCGTCTAGGATCAGATCCTGATCATCTATTTGCAGGGTATACCATGAAGAATGGGTACGAAGGTAACGAATACTTTTATCGAGATATTCCTGTTGTAGTGGAGAATAACAGTAAATAACTGTATGCTCAAAAGAGATCCACTGGTACAGCAAGTCCGAGAATTACTAGAGCGTCATTGCGACACTTTAGAAATAGCCCATAGATTGCATATTGATCCACAAGATGTTGCTATGGTTGTTGAATTTATCAAACAATGGTTTAGCTAATGAGCAAATTTAGACAGTGGTACTTACGCAATCAAGTTGAAATCACTTGGTTCCTTATTGGTTGGTTAGTACTCGGTGGATTGTACGACTTTGGTCGCGGCGAGTATGTCAGTGCTGTTATACTCTGGGCACTGGCTGCAATCAACTATGTTTTTGTAAAAAAGACTTAGATCAATCTAACCGATCTTCCCAGATTCGGTTATAAAATGCTGTGATTTATTTTATCACAGCATGTTTTTTTATTAAATATCTGCATGGAAAATCAATCAATCACAGTCACAGACTTGGACGCATTAAGGAATCTTATTGATTTGGCTTGTACTCGTGGAGCATTTAGAGCCAATGAAGTTCGACAAGTGGGCGAGTTACACGAAAAGCTCACTAAATTTTTAGAAGCAGTTGTAGCACAAGCTCAGGCGCAAGAAGCCGAGCAATCTCAAGGAGAAGTAAAATGAGTTTTTTAAAACATGTAGGTAAACACCAAGACCGTAAGGTTTGTATTTTGTGGAGACAAGTGCCAAATGAAGATCATATGTGTCTTGTTATCTATCCAGAGGTACTGCCAGCACCCTGGCATGATTCTATCATGAAGGTATTAGAAAGCGCCAGTGGTCAGCAAGCAGATGAGTTCTCTGATGCATTACATCGCAGTTTATTACCAGATGGTCGTCAAATTCTTGAAACATTACATGTTGAAAAGATGATTAAAAAAGTACGCACAGGCGATGTTACTGTAACACCAAGAGCCGGAGCAAGTATTCGCCTCGACGAGCTAAACAAGATGTTAAACGAAATGAAACAAGGAGAAGAAGCTATTAAACGTATGGCACAAAATGATGCTGCACGTGGAATGGTTGCCCCTGATGTTAAACGTACCGCAGAAGCCGAGTACAAAGCAACGCAACAACCTGGATATCAAGCCCCACAGGCATCATCAGATGGTGCATTAGATGATCGTACTTTAGCTGCTAACATGTTGGTGCAAGCTACACGCATGGAAGCCGAAGGGCGAGGCTTGTTGGCAGAAGCAGCACGTATGAAAAAAGATGCAGAAAGAATGAATCCAGGTGTAGTGTCTACTGAATCTAATCTTGCTCCGATCGCTCCCCCGCCTAAACGCGGTCGTCCATCAAAATCAAAGGTGGCGGCGGATGCAGCTCAGTGATGACTTCTTGGATCGATGGGAACGTATTATTGCAGATGTAAACAAGACAGACATTCCCCTTGAATGCATTAAAAAAGTAGTGATCAAGCTAAAAGGTGGTCGACAAAAAACTATCAATCTACACACGTTAAAAAAACAAGGTCTTGAGTTAGAAGAGATGGAAGCCATGCTCACTAGAACATTTAATGACATGGATCATGAAATTCACGATGTAGATTTTGTAGTTGATGTTGAGGCCGTGGCTGATCTTGTTCAACCCGAAACTGACAAACTGTTGGATAAAATCAAGTGAAAGTAAAATTAGTATCATATAGTCAACCTACAGAAGATTTTGCTTCTGTAGGTATTGACAACGCACAAGAACTTATTGCTTACTGTGCTCGTGTAAGCAATCCAGCAAATCAATTAAACACAGAAACAAGCGAGAAGTTAATCAAGTATTTGGTCAAGCATCAACATTGGTCACCATTGGAAATGGTGTCAGCTTGTATTGAAATTGAAACCACACGTGATATTGCTCGTCAAATCCTACGTCATCGTAGTTTCAGTTTCCAGGAGTTTTCCCAACGTTATGCAGATCCCACAGCTGAACTAGATCAAGCATTTACTCTAAGGCAGGCTCGATTGCAGGACACAAAGAATCGGCAAAATTCAATTGAAACAAACGATACTATGTTGGCCATCGAATGGGAGCGTGCTCAAAAGCGTGTGCTACATTCAGTGAAACAAGAGTATTCATGGGCTATTGCTAACGGTATCGCCAAAGAACAAGCTCGTGCTGTTTTGCCAGAAGGGCTAACCATTAGCCGTTTATACATGAATGGCACATTGCGTAGCTGGATTCACTTTATTGAGTTGCGTAGTGCAAACGGAACCCAAAAGGAACATCAAGAAGTAGCTGTAGCCTGTGCTCAAGCTATTGCTCAAATCTTTCCAATGGCCACTGATTTAATTTCTGACAAACAATGAAACTGTTAATTGCTGGGGACAGCTTTGCCGCCGATTGGTCAATCAAATATCCAGAATCAAGAGGTTGGCCTAATTTGCTTGCAGAAAAATACCAAACAGACAATGTAGCACAGGCCGGATGCAGTGAATATAGAATTTATCAACAATTGCTTGCATCGGATTTAGATAACTACGACTTAATTATAGTATCCCATACCAGTCCGTATAGGATATACACCGAGTACAATCCTCTACGAAGCAAGGACCTTATGCACCATCATTGCGACTTATTGTATTCTGATGTTAAAAATCTTGCAAAACATCACAGCGAATATACCAGTGTAGTTGCATATTTTGAGAAATTTTTCAGCTTAGATTATGCTGAATTTTGTTACGCTACAGTCAGAGAAAAAATCAACGAGCTAATAAAAAATCATCAGGTGCTACATCTTGCACATGTGAATCTGCCAGGAGTTGTAGATTTAGATTTTAGTCAAGAATTTAAAAATAATCCAGGAACAATAAATCATTATAACGTCACTGGCAATCAAAACATTTACCAACGTTTGATCGGAAGGATGCAATCACTATGATCACTATTGTAGTCGGGGATGTTACAGAATATCTACAACATCAAGCACAAAAAATAGATAATTCTGCACAACTATTAACAGAAAAAATTCTGCCGGATTAAGATCTGGCACATATTATGCATCCCTTGGAGATTTTTCAGGGTATCGATCATTTATCGATGCACTCGATCAGGCAGACTGCCTGGTCTATTCTCCACCTGATCTATGGACAGACCAGGACAGCCAAGGATTTAGTTATATGCAACATTGGACGGAATATTGTTTGTTTTACTTCAATGATAAAAAATACATATCTGGATTTAAAATTCCCAATCTTAACGAGTCATCGCAAATATTAGAATTGGCAGACTCGAGAAAAACATCCGAAAGTCAGTTATGGATTGTTGGCGGTAGCGACAGCAAAGGAGTCGGAGTATTACCAGAACAGCGTTACGGACAACTGATTGCAAATCATTTTGGGTTACCAGTTAGTTTTTTAACTGTAATTGGATCATCAATACAATGGGCAGCAGATCAAATATTAAGATCCGACATTCGTCCAGGAGACACTGTAATCTGGGGGCTTGTTCCGCCTACAAGATTTCCATTTTACAAAGATAACGATGTAGTACATGTGAGTTGGCATCGGTATAAAAAAACTCCAGATCTAATCAAATATATTGATATTGATCAATTGGATAACAGCAACACTCTTCTATACCGACCAATTATCAGTATTTCTCAAGTTCAAAATGTTTGTAATAAATTAGGAGTTAATTTAATCATAGCCGGGCTTGCTCCAAGATGCGAGTACTTGCCATTTGTAGCGACATTCAAAAATTTTATTCATTTGCATGACAGATTTGGTTTGGTAGAAACTGAACGATTTTTGGACTTTGGAAGCGATGGCGATCATCCGGGTCCGCAAACACATCAGTGGTACGCTGATCAAATTATTACCAAAATTGTTAATCTTAGCAATAAAATTGTATAAAATACAGTATGAAAAGATTGGCGTTACACCAGTTTAGAATAGGTGATGTAGATGATGTTGAAATTTATGTTGCCCAGCCTATCTACGAGTGGCAACAAACAGCGGCAGGTAAATGGTGTACGGAACATGCTGAAAATTTACATTGGCTAACAGGATTTGATCCATCAGGGTGGGGATATAAGATCACTATCACAGGCGATCTTGAAGATAAACTAGCAACGGAGTTTTTATTACGATGGAACAACGCACAATCTTAGTAACTGGCGGGCTTGGCCTAATTGGACATAATGTAGTCGCTCGATTAGAAAAATTAGGACACAAGTTAATCATTACAGATATTCAAACCAATTATGGCATTGTGCCTCAATCAGAATTAGACTATCTAATAACAGAACGCCGCAAAAAAATCAAAACTACAGAGATTTACAGGATTGATATTTCTGACAATGATGGCATTGATTTCTTATTGCGTAAACATAAACCAGATATAATCATACACACAGCCAGCTTTCCTAGACAGAAAGTTGTGAATGCCAATCCACAGTTGGGCTCACGTGCTATGAGTGAAGGTCTTTTAAACTTGTTAGAAGCAAGCAAGAAGCACCAAGTTAGTAAGTTCCTCTACATTAGCTCTAGCATGGTCTACGGTGACTTTAAGGATGATGTAACAGAATCAGCCGAATGTCGTCCACAAGGTCAATATGGTATCATGAAGCTGGCAGGCGAATGGCTTGTACGTGACTACACTCGTAGCACAGGCATGACCCATGTTATTATTCGTCCCAGTGCTGTGTATGGTCCACTAGATGTTGAGGATCGTGTAATTGCCAAGTTTATGCTTACAGCCATGCGTGGTGGAGTACTACGAGTTAACGGAGCCGGTGAGACCTTGGACTTCACTTATGTAGATGATGCAGCTGATGGTATTGTATCTGCCGCATTGAGTGATAATACCAACAACCGGACCTATAACATTACCAAAAGCCACAGTCGCAGTTTGTTAGATGCTGCCAAACTTGCTGTTAAAATTGCAGGACAAGGCACTATAGAAGTTCGAGACAAGGATGCAGACTTTCCGTCACGCGGAGCATTAAATATTGATGCAGCTCGCAAGGACTTTGGTTACTTTCCGCAGGTTGATGTAGAAGAAGGATTTCAAGCGTATTTTGAATGGCTAAGTAATTCAAAATACTGGAAATCTCAATGTCAGGGCTAACCATACCTTTTACCGGGCTTAAGAAGCAGTACAATAACTTAAGATCGGAAATACTAGATGCTACTGATGAAGTATTACGTAGCGGACAGTTAATGAACGGCAATTACACAGCTGAGTTTGAAAACTGGCTGGCCAAAAAGAACTCTAGCAAGTATGCTATCACGTGCCACTCGGGCACACATGCACTGGAAATTATTGCCGGTTACTATGCTGATCAAACAGCGATACGTCCACCACGTGTGTTAATTCCCAGCATGACCTATGCGGCCACTGCCAATGCATTTATGCGTACCGGCTGGGACGTATACTTTGTAGACACAGATCAATATGGTATTATAGATCCAGAAGCTATACCCAATGATGTAAGTTATCAAGCCATAGTAATGGTAGGCTTGTATGGTGCCAGTATTAAAAATCTCAGTGATCGACGTTGGCCGTTACGCAGTGTTGCCAATGATGTGGTCTGGATTGAAGATGCTGCACAGCATTGGCTAGCAGACAAGGGCATACGCTTTGGTAATGCAGCTGCTATTAGTTTTGACCCTATGAAAAATCTTGCTTGTTATGGCAACGGTGGTGCAGTAGTTACCAGCGACATTGATTTGTTAGAGTATGCCAGGGCTTGGCGAGACAATGGCAAAAGCAATCATCAACAAACGGGTACCAACAGTCGCATGAGCGAGATAGACTGTGCGCAAATGATGGTTAAGACTCGCTATATCGATGCATGGCAAGAACGCAGACGAGACATTACTGCTTATTGGATGGAACGATTAAAGAAATCTAGCATACGTTGTTTGATTGATTCAAAGAACTTCAATGATCATTCGTTCCACAAGTTTGTAATTGACTTGGACCAGCGTGATATATTAAAACAAAACCTAGCAATAAAAAAATAGAAACTCGGGTACATTATCAATATCCCTTGCATGAAATGGGTGTGTTTAGACAGTGGCCCGGGCCGGATATTCTAAGTAGAGCCAGTGCGCTAAGTAGACGTGTGTTGAGTTTGCCTATCTATCCTGAACTTAGCGATCTAGAAGTAGACTATGTTATTGACTCGGTGTTAGATTGTGCTTGACAAAAGCATAACTGGCCAACCATGCCCAATCGTAACTTTTCTTGAGCTCTTTAAAGTCTCCGCCCACACTATCATAATATTCCACAGCTATCCCCTGTGTGCCTTGCATACTGTATAAGCCATTTGCACTAGTACTATCCTTAAGCCACTGCTGTAGTCTATACTGACTTTCTATATCCGTACTAGCTTTTAGCTTAATACACTCACGGAACGCTGTGCGCCATGCAGACCACGGAGTCTGTGCATATTCTGCAGTACCTGACAATATAGGAACTACTTCGTGTGCGCTGTCTAATGTAAAGTCCAGACCAACTCCGGGGTTGTTTAACACTAGTTTTCGATTGTAAGCAATCATAGCTTGATGCCCGTACTCTAGTCCGTTAACAGGATTTTTAGCATGAAAGATATAATGCTTGGGCTCTTGCATGCGATCAGGTTGCCAGGCCCAGTTAAAGTCTGGATTAACTCTTAGCTTGGCAAACACAGCAAAGAACCAAGGAGTAGTGCTTAACTTGGCAGCTGCTTGATAGGCAGCCACACGCCCGTCTACTCCTGTGCTACGCTCTATACGCTGACCAGTGTGCTGATGAATAGTAGCAAGCCAGCGCCAGTTCTCTTCGGCGTTGGGTTCTCCATTGTCAATAAACACTATGTCTAAAGGTTCATCATTTCGTAAATGCTTTTGTTTTTTATCAATGTATGGATAATCATATAATTGTGTCTTGATGTATGGTACAGCAGACTTGGGCACAATGACACTGCTTGCTCCTGGGCTTAGTGGCACGATAGTTTTGGTCTTTTCTCGCCATAAACTCACTGTGGGCAACTGATTGAGATTCTTTTGTGTCAATGAATCAGTTTCAAAAAAGGCCAATGGACCCAGCCATTCTGATTGTTTTACAGCTTCAACATGTGTGTCATATGCATGCCTAATCACAGGCATGGGCCAGCGTGTAACTGTTTGATCTGTACAATAATTAACAGTTTCAAACCAATCCAATAATTCAATCTTTTCCATTTGTTCTTTAAATTCAGCAACATTGATATAAAAGGTATCGCCAAACTTTTGTTCATTGCTGGCAAATACATGTATCATTTTTGATTGCCAGGCTTCGGGTTGCCACGAAAAATCAAAACGACTGTAATCACAAATGCTGGCTGTTACCCATATGTGTTGCTGTGAATCAGAGATATCATTGACAATTCTTTTTAATGTTGCCAAATAATTATCAAAATAACGTGCTGTCTTTACCACACGATAACGATCTTTTAAATCATTTACAGTCTTTTCGGATTCGGCATTGCCAAAATCAATCACGTAAATATCACTTGCGTCTGCTGGAGCAACAACTTGCTGATCAGAAACAAAATTTAAATTGGGAAATTCTTCAATTCCTTGCGCCCATTTTGAATTTCTTTCAAATTCCCAACGATTAATTAAAAAGGTATCTGACCATTTATTCCATTGTGTACCAAATACATGCGTCATTTGCCCTTGCCACGGAGCAGGATGCCAATTAAAATCAAAATTGCTGTAATCATTTAATGAACCAACGACCCAGAAACGACTGGTCTTTGTTCGACTCACACATCTTTTGATAGTATCCATCAAGGAATTTGCATAGCGTATTTTTTGTATATCAGGATACTTTTCTTTTAATTCAGCAAATCGTCGTTCACTGGCTGAATTACTGCGATCCAAATAAAAGATATCCAACGCCCGTACAGCAGAAGCTTTGTTCTTTCGGGGAATATCTCCGGCAAATTTAATTTCTGTTGCTCCAGGCACAGTGTATGTTAATCCCACACTGTTTTGATATTCCGTGGCAAAATGATATATGTAAGGCGGATCTTGAGGATGCGGTACCCACGAAAAATCCACAGAATTTTCATCGATTTCTTCGGGCACACACCACAATTCTCTACAGGGCACAGTGCGTGCTTGTTGTTGATCTGTGTATTTTACTTGGGTAGCGCCAGGCACATGATATTCAGGGCCGCCTTGATTGTTCCACACTGTGGGAAAATGATAGATATAGGGAGGATCTGCAGGGTGTGGCGCCCACGAAAAATCAAATGATTCCGGATCTATATTGTCAGGTATCCGCCAATGAGTTAAATCGCTGTGTGTGCGTGCTGTAAAATAGTCAACAAATTTAATCTCCTGGGCGCCTGGCACACGGTATTCAGGACCTCCTGTGCGCTCCCAACCCCAGGCCACAGGAAAATGATAGATCATAGGCGGATCTGCAGGGTCTGGACACCAAGTACGATCAATAGATTCAGGATCGATATTGTGGGGTATTGACCAATAATCTTCACGGCCTTTTGTTTCAGCAATTACAGTATCTAAATACTTTAGCTCTGTTGCACCCGGAACACAATATTCTACGCCGCCATGGTTATGCCACCCCCATTTTACTGCAAAATGATAATTCATTGCAGGATCGCTGGGATCAGGATGCCATGAATAATCCACAGAGGTTTCGTCAAAATATTCAGGAATTGACCAAAAAGAATTCTTTTCTGGTAATCTTTTTAATATAAAATTTGTATTATAATGAACACCACTATCCCCGTGTTTAGGAATTAAATATGTACCACTATCCCGTTGCCATTGACTGGGCCAAGCATGCTGAAAATTGGCTTGCCAAGGGCAAGGCTCCCAAAGAAAATTGAACCCTGTGTAATCAGTTAAATAATTGATCAACCAAAAGAATCTTGTACGGCTTTTTACCCGTGCATCTTCAACAGAACTACACTGCTGCTCATGAGCAAATAAATTGGGTTTTTTACCAGTATAAAATACGTCAAACATTGATTAAATGATTAGAATAGATGAAATTTACAACAACACTTTCTGGCCTTGGCTGAGAAAACAACGTCCCGGAACACGCATGTTTTTCTGCGATCCACCGGGCAGAACTGATCCTGACGCACTATTTAACTACGGCACAGACACTGTAAAAGAAAATGATTATGTATTTTTTCACGATCAAGAACCAGTGGATGCTGAATTATATCATGATTTATTTCAAGCAGTGCAACAAAGAAACCGCGATATTCACCCTGTTGCGGCTGGACATGTTATTGTAAGCGAACAGGGTGAAAATGTCAAGCAATTATGTGATCTTTATGGATGGACTGCGCACTATTATTTCTATCATGCCTGGGCCTGTCAAGATTGGTACAGAGGCTATGATCGCACCTATTTGATAGCCCGAGCAAGAGATCGTTGCCCAACAAAAACGTTTATGAGCCCAAATCGCATAGTAGCCGGACGCAGAGATCACAGAGTATTATTCTTATACAATATATTTCGAAATCGGCTGGAAACCAACCATATTTCAGCTCCTAGAACGTGTCAATACGAGCACGAAGATATTGCCACAATAGCCCGTAAGTACAACCGTCGTTATCCCGACATAGAACACACATTCCAACAAGCAAAATTACCTAGATTATTCCAGGACGAACATGAACAATTAATGACCTCATGTTGGCTGAGTAATTTTGCCGAAGCTGCTGATAGTCTAGTGTACGTGCCCACAGAAACTGTGTATTTTGGCCGTAGAACACACATAACAGAAAAGACATTCAAAGCCATAGCCATGGAAATGCCCTTTGTGTTGATGGCCACAGCACATAGTTTGGAATACTTAAAACGCTACGGATTTCGCACATTCTCGCCCATTTTAGACGAATCATACGACGAAGAAACTGATGACTTTGTACGTGTAGAACGGGTTGTTAAACTATTAAAAGAACTTGATGATTTAACTGCGAAAGAGAGACAGCAAATACACAGACATCTATTGCCCATTACAGAACACAATTACTATCATTTTTACCGTGGCGGATTAACTAGTATACTAGATCATGAACTTGACACTATGTTGGCCCGCTTACACACTAGCCTAGCTTAAATGCCCAATAAAATAATACGGATCGCTGCCGATAGAATAATCCAAAACAAGGTGTACCCTAGTCTGGCGAAGCCGGACGCTGCGCTGCCGTTGACAGCACAATGGCGCAAGTTTGGATCACGCTGGCCCTATACTGTGCCCCCAGAATTAATAAATCATTTCGACTATCACAACATAGCATACGAATTATACACAGTAGAATCAGCTCCTGCAGGATCCATATACATAGTGCAGTTTGGGTGGCATGACTACAGTGTAGACTACTTTGCACTATTGCCTGAAGGAGTAAAACAAAGATTAAGAGCTCGAGAAATGATCCTAATCTTTTATTATCATGAAGGGGACAGTGTTCTGAGCTTAAAACCGTGGTTCTCTGATGCATGTAGTAGGAATTCTCTGCCTGCAGATTGCTATCGCTTTGTGTCCGGCAATACAGCAGCCGCTAACACCGATCTGTTCGCTTATTTCCCGGATCATGAACTACTGTATCAACACCGTAACCGCCACTGTGATCCCACTGCTGTACACAGTCAGAAAAGGCCCCAATCATTTCTTTTGTTGAGTCGCACACACAAGTGGTGGCGTGCTGCTGTGGTAGCAGATCTTCAAGATAAACAACTGTTAAACAACGCACTGTGGAGCTATCATTTGGAAAGCTGTGGGGATTGTATAGATGACTGCCCTATAGAATTAGACACCGTGGATATTCGACGGTTATTAACGCCCTTTTTAGCGCAAGCACCGTATGCATGCGATTCATTTACTGTGAGTCAACAAAATGATCATCATTTACATGCGGATGATCTATACAGTAATACTTACTGTAGCATAGTGTTGGAAACACTGTTTGATGTGGATGGTTCGGGCGCAGCGTTTCTAACTGAAAAGACTTTTAAATGTCTCAAGCACGGGCATTTATTTGTTATAGCAGGCGGGCCGGGTAGTATAGCTACACTGCGTAGTTTGGGCTATAGAACCTTTGATCATTGTATAGATCATTCA
>FUWD013231730.1_pt1 | contig 18667 bp, 17 predicted proteins | sample 1063281 | NCBI WGS metagenome assembly FUWD01 (sample SAMEA79048168, study PRJEB19326) | metagenome | biome: marine | reverse complement strand
ATCTTATGAGTCGGAGAACACAAAGTTTAGCCAGAACTTAAATATTTATAAACCGAATGTTTAATCCTCAATTATCTTTATAATATGATTATAAAGATAATCTATTACACCTTTTATATGAGAGTGTTTTTAACTGATAATGGAAGTGTGTATATTCCGAAACACCTTCCAACCATGTTATGTAAGAAATGGTGGTTTGATGCATCCAATGTATCCTCACAACTTGAACGATGGAAATCATGTATTCCCTGGATACAACCTTATTATGCCTTAAAATCCAATCCGTCGTCTGAATTGATAGAAGCGCTTACCTCAGACGATACATTTCCAGTTGGGTTGGATGCTGCCTCTACGTCTGAATACAAACTTGCATGCAAGTATAGCAATCTTATCCTGTATACCAATCCACATATGCATATCAAAGACACTGAGATGAGTTGTAATGCGATAAAAGTACTGGATGATATCGGTGGATTAGAAAGAGTACAAGGTACGTCCATTCTCATTCGTATGAATAGTAGTGTAGAAACCTCCAATTGTAAGTTTGACGGTAAATTTGGATGTACACGCGAAGAAGCGTATGATATTATAGATAAAGCCAAGGATAAAAACATAAAGGTGCTCGGAATATCTTTTCACATAGGGTCAGGTGGAACGCATAATCGTAAAGAAGCCTATTTAAAGGCTTATACCTATGCAGAACCCATATTACATTCTTTAAGGAGTATATATAATGAAACGCCTATATTAGATATAGGTGGAGGATTATTATCCAATAGTGATTTAACCGATATACTGGAATGGACGAAACCTCTTCCTTATACCATCATAGCTGAACCTGGTAGATATTTTTCCGAACCAAGTTTTCATCTGGTGACCCAAGTGATATCTAGAACAAAGCGGGGTATTTTTTTAGACAATGGAGTATACCATGAATTGAATGTATATCATCGTGACCACTGGAAGTTTCCAGTTCTCATGTATTGTTACGATACTGAAACCAATGAAATGAGCCTCGTTACAGAGTATGAAGATATCCAAGTATTTGGTCCTACCTGTGACTCTTATGACACGATTGGTATATGTAAAGTTCCACGAGACCTTCAACCAAATGATTTAATTTTTTTAGAACATATGGGTGCCTATACCTCAGCAGGTAGTTGTAATTTTAATGGTATCCATAGTGCATCGTTTGACGATTCTAATGACCGCCAAGGGAATAATTAATGGAAGACATCAATATGGATGGATGAAGCTGGTGTACATATCGGATCACTACAGGTAGATTAACGTGGTCTCGTTTCCCGCGAAGGGTTTCTTTATAATGTTCATGTAATCTATACATATGTGTCCTATATGGATACGAATAGGTTTTTAAAGGTGCCCTTTTGTTTACAAAACATTGTACATAAAAGGAATGTAATTGTACTGTAAACTTACGTATCTCCTTGTCATAACCTTGAAACCATTGAGTATGTTCTGGATAATAGTTTAAATATTCGTCTACAAGGTTATCTTTACATAATTCCATGTAACGATACTGTAATTTAGATTGATTTCCTCTTAACTTTCTTACCGTTTCGTACGATGGGTTACGTAGTTTGGCACGAATCCTCTCTCCGGTAGGATTCACGCCATATATCATAATTCCAACATTGGTATAATCCATGAATTGAGAGGATATCTTACCTTCTAATTCTTCCAAGGACCAGTTGTATGGAGTGGGTCGTTTCACCCAATCTGGAAGTAACCGAACTGTATCCGAAATATCTGTCTCCACGATCGTATTATGTTCAACGGCATATACATTCACCAAATATAGGGATGGTTCATGTATGGGTCTTACAATACGGTTCATTTCATGTTGAAGAACAAAAGACAGTACATAGTGTTTTGGTATTTTTTCTAAACAACTAAAAAAATCAAGTTGATTGGAATGTAAATTTTCATTATATAGAATTGTATTTAGTAATAATTCACGAAAAGTTGGACGTACATTTTGGTGATTATCTTTTATATTAAAAAAAGACACATTACCTCCTACAGAAGAACGTGTTGCCAGTTCCCAATTCTCTCCTGTCCAAAATAACTGAATCATTGTACCCTCTACATATTCTTCCATGGTTATACTCGGAGGTGCTGTAGATTTAAAGGATTCATAAGCAATAGATTTGGGTGGTGCAAATGAAACGATTGTTTCGTTTTGATATACAACCGAACGGAATAATCCAACCGTATTATATTCGTCCGGTGTTAATTTGGACTTATCATAACGAAAAATATTATACTCTTTCTGGTTATGTTGAACGTTTTTTTTGAATACTTTTTTCGCTTCTAAATAGAGTGGAAGATTCTCCATATTATATTTAGACATAGAATACCTGTATCTTATGTCTTTAACTCATTTAAGACATTCGTCTTTGTATAATTATATTCCTATATTGTATGTCATCCCAGTTGACGTTACAATTAGGTGACATTATAAAAATACTATCTCCAACCGATGACACTATTCATAATCAGGAATTTTTAATTCAATACATTGACAAGGAAATTATAGAACTGATTGGAAGGAAACGTAATCTATACACTTTGAATATACGAGAAGAGGGTAGTTTAACGAATGAAGCAATTGTAGGAATAGAACTTATATACCGTGAAGACAGTCCAAGTTACGCGATACAGCACCGTTTACTACCGAATCAATGGGTCGATATATACTTTGAAGAAGATTTACCCATTGTAGTAACCGGTATCATTCAACAATTAGAAGAAGACCAAATTGAAATTAAACTGACCGATGCATCCGTGATTTATATTGATTTCGCTTACAAAGGTATCCCTAAAGATATTCCTTTATCTCGTATCGTATTACGAGACGCGCCAACCGAAAGTATTTTACCCCCCGAAGAAGAAGTTACAGAATCAACCGAAGAAGTTACAGAATCAACCGAAGAAGTTACAGAACCATTGTATGGTTTGGAAGAAGAGATGGAGGATGCCAGTGATTTATTTCGTGATAGAATTAAAGACGTTTTGCTCTCCGCGGACCAGATACAATTTGGAGATACGCTTGGTTCAGTTGACCTCGTGATAGAAGTTTCCCAAGAAGAACGACGTTATGGTATGGAACGTCAAATGACGGACCTTTTGAATGAGATGTTATCCGTTGTACCTAACACGCAACGCACACCTCATGTAATGAATGATATACATCGTATATTAGAACGATTTCAACAACTACGATTAGAGTATTCAAAGTTTGATATCAATGGAAATGCGTCTAGACTAGACGAATCCCTACAAAAACCTTTGGTTACATCTTTGCGTGAATTCTCTCATAAATTACATTGGATCATTCCAGTATCTAAACATAAGAAAAAAGTGTATGATGTAGACGAAGAGGTAGAAGGATTATACGAGGATATTTCAATGGATACTCTTGCCTCGTCTAGATTACAAGAAACAGAGTGGAATCAACTTTTTCGCCAAGGAAATCTTCCAAACGGACAGAATAATTACGAGTACATGATGAAACACATGAATACTCAATGGACTCCGTATGAATCCATGGTGGAAGATGGTCTTTTTAACGTACCCGTACATACCAATATAATGTCTTATCTGGATAATTTAGGTGATTTTTATGCCTCGGTGGTTCAAGAAAATGATATTCACCGACAGCGTTTTGTACCGCAAGTATACATGATAGGGATGGATACCATGGAAACCAAACGAATTGGAGGCGGTCATACCGTCATGTCTAAAAAAAATATCATACCCTCCGACACGATACAGTTGAAATCGTTTATAACCTTACCCTACTCTACCGTAACCTTTTCTCGTATCCATACGCCCCTCACCAAATTAATAACGAAATGTAATATGTCCATGCATTATATTGCTTATTGGACTTTTCTTCATACAAAAAGTTCCATATCTACGGTTCCAATAGATACGCCTGTTTTATACGATGCAAATACATATTTTAAAACGATGACGGAATACGTTCGGAAGGAAGAGAGTACACTGTCCTATGAGGATTATTTAGACCGTATCATCCCTACTACGGAAGTATTGATACAAACCCTTCGTGCAAATCCGTTGGAACGATATACAGTATATTCCCTTATAGAACAATTAGAACCCTTTTTAATATACCATAAACATATTTCGTTTCAGCAATATGCGGATATTATCGGATTGCTGACGGATAAGACAAATCAATGGAAACGAGAATATTCAAAAAAACAAAAAGAATATAAAAAATTTATACCCAAAGTCCCTAAAAGTTACGTTAAACCTAAAATATTAAATCTCTACAAGGGATACGACCGTGAGAATAAAGTGGAACAGGATTATAACGTACAAGGATTAGATACCATGTTTTTGTCTACAAGTGAATGGATAAGTAGAACCAAAGAAATAGATGACTCTAGATATTTTCACACAAGCATTGCACAATTAAACTCTGACCTAATGGTACCAACCCATGCGATAGAGTTACTTACACAACTTGAAACCGTGGATCCATCGGTTGAAGATGCCGCGGAGACCTTTTGTCAAACACGTGTATTGTCCAAACAATACAAAACAAAAGAAGATAGGTTAAAGGACAATGAACAAACTATACGTTACGATACAAAATATGATAAAACTTATTACGATATATTCAAAGACTATACCTCCAAGTTAGAGGTTACCGAAGACCCCTCTGAAAAACAACGTCTACTATCACAATTACTTCGTGAACATACAAACATGACCGAAGAGAACGCAAATCGTGAAGCTGAGGCTATGATTTTGGGATATCGTCCTGTAAAAGAAGGAGATTATGCGGTATGGATAGTAGAGGATACCGTTGGTATGAAATACTATTATTATGTTAGACAAAATAATATTTGGGTGCGGGATGAAACCATTCCAGACGATATTAACGCAGACACCAATGCCATGTTTTGTGACGTATCCTCAAAATGTATTTCCATACAAGATAAGTGTAAAACAACGTCTAGTGCAAAATTAGATTTTCAACGAAATGCTTTAAAAGCAACCCTCAAAGAGTTTGAAGATTCCGTCATTCCAACTTTGGATGAAATGCAATCTTTTTTGAATCAAGCTACACTGAAGGCACAGTCTAGATTGGTGCATTTACAACGTATACATTCCACGTATACATTACGATACGACCAAAAATTGTATGAGTATGGATTAGACGCAAAAGAAGTAGAAGAAGAACTATCTCCTTATTCCAATGTATTACAACTTATATTGTCCCAGAGTGATTTTGTTAAACGACAACATGATATCACAAAATTTGTAGCCCAGTATACAAGACCTTCTATGGAACCGGAGAGTCCATGGTGGTTATATTGTATTGTAACCGGTGTAAAACTATTACCTACATTTATATCCAACCTTGCCAATGTATTCATCCACGGAGAAGATTACTTTGAGGCACTTCAACGCGTAGCCTCTCTACAAGGAACATTAGGAGGTGATGGGGAAGCAGTCGTTGACAAATATTCAGGTTGGGTAATCACTTACATTGATTTCAATACGGAAGAAGGATACACAGAAGAAGGATTTGTCATTCGTTCGAGAGAGATACTTGCCGCCGACTTGGGTCAATCGGTGATTCAAAAACCGATTATCAAGAAAGATAATTTAAATCCGGAAACCGAAAAGATTTCTAAAGTTGGAAATGCAATATGTCAATACATTGGTGTTCATTGGAACATAATACAATCCTTTGTAGTAAAAGAAACGAGTAAATTATTATCCAATCAGATGCCTGCTAAAACGGATTATGAAAAAGCAGTGGCGGCCTCCAAAGGAAAAAAGGATTCCTATGAATTTGTATACGACCAAACGTTAATCTTAATGACAACTTCTTATGTATTGATTGGTATTCAAACCAATACCCAAACCACACTATTTAACAAAAACAAAACGTATCCCAGTTGTGTAAAATCGTTTGCAGGTTATCCTACCTATGGTGACGGGGATAAAAGCGGGATAGAATATATTGCCTGTATTGTAAATGCGATTAAAAGCTCGGTAGAACCATGGAATGCTTTAAAAAAAATGAATGTCGCCAAATTTGTAACCAAGATGGAAACGATTATAAATACATTTATTTTACCAACGGATAGGATGCAAGATATAATACGAGTTAAACTAGAATACGATTTGACACAAAAAACACAACCTATACCTGTATCCAATGACATTTTACAATGGAATAATTTTCTTCCACCGTTACGTCCTGTGAAAGTTGTAACCCAACCCATCACAGAAGCCTATCAAACTCAATTGATAACGGACATTAAAAAAGGACATGTAAATCAGTTTGCTCGTATGGATACCATTCGCTCTAAAATAATTTTTTTGGCTCTTTCCATGGAAATGTCTATACAAACGATTGTATCTAAAAATATAAAAGAGAATCAAGCAGTTTTGTTGAGTAATCAACGGATACCTTACCTAGAAAATGCATGCTGCAACGACAACCATCAAACGACCTTTGATTATTTTAATTCCATCGACCCGACCATTGAACGAACCAACCGTTTGATAGATGACCTTAGAAAGGCATTGGATGATATATCCAAAATGTCCAAGGCATCTATATTGTTTGATACCCAAGATACACGGATACACTATCCAGACACACTATCCACCTTTGATGAAGAAACGATTTACAAAGCCTTTCTACATTACTGTAATACAGTACCCTTAGACGAAGCCTTAAGAGCAATCTGTATGGATAATTCAACTAAATTTAACGCAAATTCAACCATTCAAGAAAAAATATCCCTGTTAAAACAGGACGGTAAGCAATATAATATTGGTATGTTACACCAACTACTAGAAGTCATAAACAACAAAAATCAATTTACACTTCAAACGTTTGCGTTTGAAATCAATCCTATTCAAAAATTAATAGACCGAATTATGTACGAGCAAGAACATGAAACCACCTTGCCAGAACCATTTATAAAGCATATGTTAGATGTAATGCAAGCAGATGGAAAGGATGTAAATAGAGAACTAAAAAATTATCTTGCAACGACAAACGATTTATTGTTGGCTTCGCTATCGGATTTTATACGACGTAATAGTAATAGTAAAACACATACATCCTTTATGAAATATATTACAGAGTTACTAGATTTGAATCCAGAAACGAATATGTATAATTTGATTTCGGTGATGAAAAATAATATTCACAATATGGTGAAAGTATACCCAAATATAATTTTAAATAAAGTAAAATACGATAATGTGAGAATTCCTGCCTGTTGGAATCTTTCTGAAAAACATCAAAACGACCTTAAACTCCAAACCATGGAACATTTTAAACCATTACATACATTTTACAATGACTCTGCCATTGACAAGTTTATGCGCGTGTTTCAAACGGAAACTCAATCGGTTGTATTACTTGCTATGGATACCATGTGCTATGAATTCAACAAAGACAATGTGCCCTTTTTTGAACGTCGTACCTCACACTTATTATATAAATTCTATTTATTACATGTTTGTACACAAATGGTAAGTCTGGTATCAAGGGAAGACTTGTATAGTTCTGTCGTGCAACGACCTTCCAACCCGTTGCTTTCTGCGTTACAACTAGGGAAAGAAACCGGCGATATAGAACCATTGTTAGAAATGACTATGGGTGAAAAACAATCCATGTCTGAAAAAATGTCTCAACTCATTACAGGGTTTCTATCCATTGGATACAAGGAACAAACGTCTGTCCATATATCTTACGAGGATTTAATGGATAAAGTGGTACGAAGTAAAGAAAAAGAAAAAGACGGCATTGTAGAATATTTAACAGAACTTACGACAGAAGAACGTGAGATTGAAAATATGTTTAAAAACTTTAAAATTGGACGTTGGTCCGTGGGTATGCAAAAAGGATACAGACAATACGATGGAGATACCTACGACCAAGAAAGAACAGATATAGAGAACCGTGCGATACTAGAAACCAAACTAAAACGTGTGGACGGAGTCACCGAAGGTTTAATGGATGTCTTTGCCTTGGATGAAATGATGCAACAAAAAGACAACGAATTTACAGAACAAGAAGAATTAGCGATTGAGTACAATGGGGAAGATAATAATATTAACGACAATGATTATGAAGAGTATATGTAGTTCGTTGCAATCGCTAATATTATATAAATCTATATTAAAGAATGATACATTCCACCATTAAAAAAAATATAACTCTATTCGCTATCACCCTATTTATACTATTATACGGTTCTATTGTAATTTCTAATTCGCCGTTTATATTCAACCCAGACGGTACGCTAAAATTATTCGGTATTGGATTTACGACACGAAGTGTTTTGCCCGCATGGTTGTTATCGGTTCTTTTTGCGATTGTATCGTATTTTATCATAATCTATTATGTCTCCTACCCAACTATACAGTTTTAATGGTGATAGAAACCATTTGTTGTACACTTTGGAAATATAAACGCCTAGTTGAAGTAAAATTATAATATTATATGTATATTATGAAACATATACATATTATAATATTTATTTTTAAAATAGTATGTATGTTTCTTTTATTATTAAGTATTTCAATAAATAATTCAATAAAAATTTTCCAATATTTATAATTACTCACGATATATTAATTTTACTCACATGCATATATATTATATATATATGTTTTCCTTTTAATAATAAAAAAAATATTCAATTTGAAAAAGAAGATTTTTTAATTATTATTGTTATATGTATAATGTTATTACATACAATTAATTTTAAAGAATTCTTAAATAGTTTTAAACATTTAGGAAATATAAAATATAATATAAAAGAAAATGATATTTAGTTAAAATCTGCGTTTAAATTTCCAAAGGTGTAAGAAAGGTATAAATATATCTTACAGTATCTTCATTCAATGTATTTCTTAATGCAAATACATTGAATCCCCAAGACTGACAACGAATATAGGCACGTATCCAATTTATTTTATACCTTTTATTACCAACGTAATTGACATGGTTTTTATAACACATTACTTTTAATTCATTCAACGTATAATTGAAATATACATCTGGAATATTTTTTTGGTCGTCTTCTTTTATCAAGCGGAGGGTACATTCACTTAAAACACATAATAAAGCTCTTGGTATAGATTCTACCACATTTTGGCAGATATCATTAGAATACATCCGTATATATTTATCCGCAATAAGATACTCTTGATAGATGTATACTTCATGCTGCGTTAAATAGGCAGTACTGAAATATCCAAATCGCTTGATGATTAATTCTTGTAAATCACGAAACATTTTCCAAGTCATGATACGTATTTTCAAGTTTATTATGATAGAAATTTACTTCAATTTTATATTGAATTGCTAAAACCAAGGCTTTAGTAACAATTGTTTATCACTAGGATTAGACAAAATGGGAGGTTCCATGGGTTCATACATATTACTTGCGTCATGTTGATATTTCATATAACCTTCTGCTTCCCCATACACTTGACCGACCGCATAATCTAATACGAATTTATTTAAGTCTGAGATTTGTTCTTTAATATGAGTCGGTTGATTTTTTGAATTTTGTAAAAATACACTCCGCATAACGACTTTAAGTTCATCCTCATTTTGTTCTCCTATTAAATATACGCCGTTGGAACGTTTATATACACCTGCTCTAATCCCATTTTGTAGTGTTTGAATATTTTGTTTTGAAAAAAATGCATTGGATAAAACCGTATCGTACCAATTTCCAGTCATGGCCTCTCTGAAACCATTTCCACTTTGAACAGGTAACTTATCTTGCATTGAAAATAAGACATTGGTATTTGGAGACATGATATCAATCCTTCCATTGGATACATTCGTAGACATATATTAAACGGATAAAAAAATTATCAATACATATGTTATAGATGACCTTTCAGACGACTACCATGATTATAGCAACCGTCGTTTTAATTATATGTCTTATTATCATTGGTTATATGTTGAATAAAAACAAATACAACTCACAATACCCTCCAGTCATTTCAGAATGTCCTGATTATTGGTTGGACCGTTCGGACGGAGATGGTTCAAACTGCCTCAATTCACAAGGATTAGGTCGTACGAATTGTGCAAAAAAAATGGATTTCTCTGGCACCTATTGGACAGGACAAGATGGTTTATGTAATAAAAACAAATGGGCAAAAACATGTAATTTAACCTGGGACGGTGTAACCAACAATTTAAATGCATGTGATACAACTTCGTAATTGAAATAAAGACTATAAACTAGATAAACGTATGGATACATCTTATTTAAATCATATTTTAAAACGACAATCTTGTGTGAATACCTTGATTCAGTTTCTTGCACAATTTAAAGAAAAAACAGATAATTCATTTAAACGTGGTGTCTATGTATACGGCGAACCAGGTATAGGTAAAACATGCTTTGTTGAAAATATACTTAAAGAATTAAATTACGATGTGATAAAATATGATTCTAGTGATATTAGGAATAATATAGTCATTGAAAATATTGCGTCCAATAACATGTCCAATCATAACATTATGAGTTTATTTCAAAACAACCGCAAACCCATTGCTATTATTATGGATGAAATTGACGGTATGAACAATGGAGATAAAGGAGGTTTATCTGCGTTAATTAAACTCATTCGCAAAAAAAAAACAAAAAAGCAACAAAATGAATTAAGTAGTTGTATTCCAATCATTTGTATTAATAATCATCACCAAGATAAAAAAATCAAAGAACTTATGAAAGCATGTGTCCTCGTAGAATTACAAACTCCTACAATTTCTCAAATACAATCTTTAATTATAAAATATATGGTGGAGATAGACAAAAGCATTCTTCCTGATATAACCCTTTATATTGGTAACGACTTACGTAAATATAATTCAGTATATGAATTATATATAAGAGGATATAAAGATATATTTAACCGCGATAAACTGCATTCTATTTTTAAATCTAAAACCAAATTATGGAATACTAAAGAAATCACAAGTCGTTTATTCAAGGCACCTTGGTCCTTTCAAGAACACATGACTAGTATCAATGAATCCGACCGAACTATTTTAGGGATGTTATGGCATGAAAATATAATAGATCTAATTTCTCAACAACCCCCCGAAATATCATACCCCTTATATTGTTCTGTTCTAGACCATTTTTGTTTTGCGGATTATACCGACCGTATTATTTTTCAAAACCAGATTTGGCAATTAAATGAAATGAATTCTATTGTAAAATTATTCAATACAAATAAATTATATCATACGCATTGTTCTTCCATGCAACCACACGACATTCGTTTTACAAAAGTGCTTACTAAATATAGCACAGAATACAATAATTATAATTTTATTCATTCATTTGTCATGCCATCGGTTGTGATAAAAAAGATGTATTTGCATTATTTACATGTATTCGTACGCAGTATACGGATGAACAAATATACCATATGTTTGAGCCTTATGACATTACAAAATTAGACATTAAACGATTATATAAATACTTGAATCATATACAATGCATTCCAAATGTATAACATTAATGTTTACGCGTTTTACGCATCAACACAAATTTACCTTTTTTGGGTTTATATCCTGCCTTTTCTAAACGACGAGATTTACGTGCTTCGTCTGACCTTTTTTTTGAAACGATTCTACCGGTTTTATTATTTACACGAATATCCTGTTTGATTAATCCGCCACTCGTTTTATAGGCGGTACCATGTAATACTTTTGCACGGGTTCCAATCAAGTCTTCAAACACGGTGCCACCAATATGATACATACCGTCGGGTTGTCGGTCAATTCTTTTTCGCATTATATATACGAAAGAAATTAAATATAAGAGAACATATTTTCTCATTGATGTATAATGACTACCTTTACGCCAGTTGGAAGAAACAATGGTTATACTTATTACAGAGGAGGTTCGCCGTTTAAACCGAATACAATGACCCAAGGAAGTATACTTCCAAAATCAAATCATTCCTATACCTATAAGAATTCCTATAATGACGCAAGTACGGTTATAGAACGAAAAAAACGTATCGCCGTGGACACAAATAGAACAAGGATTGGGGTATTTCAGGGTATACCCTCTTCTTATGCCTCTGCGAATAAAAACACGGTTAAACATGCACTTCGTATGTTGCGCGGAGGTGGCACGGTGTCTCCTGCTAAAAAAGGATACTATAAATCAGTATGAATCAGGTATTCCATTCACTCCGGCAAACACGGATGATTTTATTCTTGAGTTCGCTTACTATTTCAATACCGACCCATCTGCCGCAGATTCACTTACGAACTATGATCTAGATTCCATTGACAAGATACGCAAAACGCAATATCTTATTGGAATACAAGTTACAGTTATGTCTATGTTTTTGTCGGACCCGCTTTCAAAGGAACGGATGACTAGGTGAGAAAGAAACTTGGGAGTAATCACAACCATTTAAATGTTTTTACAAGGACAAATTAAAATGTCTTATTCTTCCCTTAACGGAACGTGACACCAACTAGTATCATAGTTCGCGTGAGTCGTGTTCCCAGTTTCGGAACAGAAATTGGTGTGGATGTAACGGTCGTTTGGGAATTGACTTTATCCGTGACGTGTGTTTTTGGTGTAAGTACAAGTTCCCCATTTATAATTTCCCAAGTATAGTTTTCAATATTTGGAATACGGATAATATCGGTCATGTTGTATTTAACAAACAATATAATATCAATTTCAATTTTATATTATAACTCTTGAAATGTAGATATTAGAGAATCCTTCCTAGGAACTACTTGCCCGTATTGAACCGGTTATTCTTCAAGGATTTAAAACTTATTTTGAATGGAACGTCCCGCCCCATTCGGGGCACCATGCCATCTATCGTATACATTTAGTTTATAATACATATCTTCTGTAACCGTTTTACCCTTAGTATTCTGTACTAGATTAGAATATAACATAGCCTCTGTCATCGCATTGGTATTGGTATTTCCATTAAAACTTGCATTTTTTGTTATTCCGTATAAGTTTTTAAAAGCACATGTATATTTTTTATGGGGTGTACTCATAGAATAGGATTATATAAAAATTGAACTTATTTAAGGAGATATAGGGATAGTAAAATACCATGAGCGAACTTACGACCAAATATCAAAAAAAAACGGATAGGGAACATGTGTTGGATAATCCAGATACGTATACAGGTAGTATGCAAATGACGGATTACAATACATATGTATATGACGATATTAGTCAACGTATCCTATACAAAGAACTCAATATTATACCTGGATTATATAAATTATTTGATGAAGGGGTTGTAAATTGTCGGGACCATAGTGTGCGTCAATCCCAAAATGTGATAAAACAAGTTCCAAATACGATACCCGTGTCACGTATAGATTTTAGTATTTCCACGGATGGTACCATCACCATGACGACGATGGAAATGGTATTGATATTGAATACACCCTGAATACGTATATGGATACCTGAAATGATTTTGGACATTTACGTACATCCACCAATTATGATAAGACCGAAGAAAAAATTGTTGGAGGTAAAAATGGTTTTGGATTTAAACTAGTATTGATTTGGTCGTCTTGGGGAAGGATTGAAACGATAGACCATATACGAGGATTAAAATATACACAAGAATTTACAGAGAATTTAAGTCACATTCATAAACCAACCATCACAAAATGTAATAAAAAACCATATACAACGGTATCGTTTAAACCAGATTACACACGGTTAGGTATATCTGGTTTAACCCCAGATATGTTATCTTTATTTAAACGACGCGTATATGATATAGCGGCCATTACCGATAAAAAAATAACAGTAAGGTTAAATGGCGAACCATTGAATGTAAAACAATTTATGCATTATGTAGATTTATACATTGGTACAAAAGAGGAAACGATACGCGTGTATGAAACCAACGACCGATGGGAAATTGTGGCATGTATGGCACCCGCCCAAGAATTTACACAAGTATCCTTTGTAAATGGAATATTTACTTCAAAGGGTGGCAAGCACGTAGACTACATTCTGAACCAAATCGTTCGTAAGATGATTCATTATATAAGTAAAAAAAAGAAAATAGATGTAAAAGCAACCACCATCAAAGAACAGTTAATGTTATTTATCCGATGTGATATTGTGAATCCAATGTTTGATTCACAAACCAAAGATTATATGACAACGCCCCAATCTAATTTTGGGTCTTCTTGTGAAATCAGTGAGAAACTTATTGAAAATTAGCCCGTATGGGTGTATGGATAACGCATGTGCTTTACTGGTATAAGGACTTAAAGCATCTAAGAAAACCGATGGAACCAAAACAAAAACGATAAGGGGTATCCCAAAATTGGTGGATGCGAATGATGCAGGTACGGCAAAGAGTTCGGAATGTACGTTATTGCTTGTAGAAGGAGATTCTGCCAAAGCAGGAGTAGTTTCGGGTCTATCCAAAGAAGACCGGCGTATTTACGGGGTGTACCCATTAAAAGGAAAACTCATGAATGTGCGTGGGGCACCGACCAAAACAATTACAAGTAACCATGAAATTACCGATATTAAACAAATTCTTGGATTAGAAACGGGTAAATCTTACACCATAGATACGATAGGACTACACTTGCGATATGGACGGGTATTGTTTTTAACCGACCAAGACTTGGATGGAACACACATCAAGGGTTTATGTATTAATTTGTTTGATACCGAATGGTCTAGTTTAATCGGTTTGTCCAATTTCATAGGATTTATGCACACGCCCATTTTAAAGGCAAAAAAAGGGAATCAAGAGTTATTGTTTTATAACAATGGAGAATACGATGTATGGAAACAACAAAATGAAGAAACAAACTGGAAAATTAAATATTATAAAGGACTTGGTACGTCCACCGCAAAAGAGTTCCAAGAATATTTCAAAAATCAAAAAGTAGTCATGTTTCATTGCGAGGTGGATTGTCGTGATGCCATTGATATGGTTTTCAATAAAAAACGTTCCAACGATAGAAAAGTATGGCTTGAACATTATGAACGCAATGACTTTATGAATACCTCTTTAAACACCGTATTATATAAAGAATTTATTACTAAAGAAATGATACATTTTTCAAAATATGATTGTGACCGTTCTATTCCAAATGTAATGGATGGTCTCAAAACCAGTCTGCGGAAAATTTTATATGCCGCCTTTAAAAGAAATCTTGTAACTGAAATCAAAGTGGCTCAGTTCTCAGGGTATGTATCTGAACATAGTGCGTATCATCATGGAGAAGCAAGTTTAAATGGCGCCATCGTTGGAATGGCACAAGATTTTGTTGGTTCTAATAACATTCATCTTCTCAACCCAAATGGACAATTTGGAACTCGTCTTCAAGGAGGAAAAGATGCGGCAAGCGAAAGGTATATATTTACAGAGTTGAATGCATTGACCCGACTTATATTTCAGGCATCGGATGATAATGTAGTTACCTATTTAGATGACGATAATACTCCAGTAGAACCGATATGGTATGCACCGATTCTTCCTATGCTTTTAGTCAATGGGTCTAAGGGGATTGGTACTGGATTTAGCACGGATATTCCATCGTTCAACCCAATGGATATTATACAATATATCGTGGATATACTACATGGAAGAACAAGTAAGGTTGATTTTATACCTTATTATAAAGGATTCAAAGGAACCGTATCACGTATAGACCCTCACAAATATTTAATCAAAGGACAATATACGGTTCTACACAAAACGGTTCGTATCCATGAATTGCCCATTGGAACCTGGACGGATGATTATAAAATGTTTTTAGAACAATTAATGGTTGGGGATGGAAAACCCAAAGACCAACTCTACATAAAAGAATATCTTGACATGTGCACGGATAAAGACATTGACCTTACGATAACCTTTTATCGTGAAACGGATATACAAACCTTATTAATACACCGTGTGAACATCAGTGCAACGGTTTAGAAAAATTATTGCATTTATATACAACGCAAACTACCACAAACATGCATGCGTTTGATGAAAAGGAGCAACTAAAAAAATTTGATACACCATATGATATCCTAGACCATTATATGAATGTTCGTCGTGAAGTATATGTAAAACGAAAAGATTATTTGTTAAAAGAATTAAATCATGATTTAAGTAAATTATCAAACAAAGCAAGATTTATTACAGAGATATTACAGGATACCATTGACCTTCGTAACAAATCCAATACAGACGTCGTTCAAATGTTAGCAATGAACGATTATACTAAGATGAACAACCATTACGATTATTTGATTAAATTGCCGATGAATTCAGTTACTCAAGAAAATGTATCCTCCTTATTAAAGGATAAACAAATCAAGACCAGTTTAAAAGATACGTTATTCTCCACGACAATTGAAGACATGTGGTTGTCGGAATTACAAATATTACAATCCTCACTCGCACGGGATACCGTGAAATCTATAAAAATAAAAAAAAAATAACATCTTCAAAGGGATAATTTATTATATTTACTTAATATAAGGATGACAGATACAATGCCACGTTATTGTGATGGCAGACTCAGTTGTCCTTTAGGAGAAATTGGAGAGTCGTGTGGAACTCCACGAGAACGATGTGTAAAAAGGACGGTTCAAGACAGTGAACAACCTAATTTTTATACTGATAATGATTTTGACCTCCCTCCCTCCTCTCCCGTAGACAGAGATAGTGATCTCCATTCTGTCCAAAAGGGAGAACAACCTAATTTTTATACTGATAATGATTTTGACCTCCCTTTGGTTGGCCAAAAGGGAGACAAACCTAATTTTAATAAGGGCGGAAAAAGAAAATCAAGAAAATCAAGAAAATCAAGAAAATCAAGAAAATCAAGAAAATCAAGAAAATCAAGAAAATCAAGAAAATCAAGAAAAAAACGTTGATTTAACACAACGATGATTAAAGTGAATGCTTTTACACCTTTGGACGTTTAAAACGCCGATTTAAATGAGATATTATAATTTTTGATTTTTCGTGTCTTTTTATTTGATATATATCAGGTCTTCATACGCTCCCTTAAAATGTTTTATATTATAACCAATCATTTCTCCATGTTTTATAATTATCAACCCAAAGCATTAAACTTGTAGAACATTTGAAAATCTTACAAACTTCTTCCTGTGTTTTATCTTCCACTAAATAATATTGAACTGATGTTAATTTTTAAGATTAAAATTATATTTTGAATTTATTATATTATCCAAATAAATGTTGTCATTATTATTAATAAATTCTACACCATTACTTTGTGATAAAGTATGTAATTCTAAAAAATGAATATTGTCATTGTATGTAAATATGTGATGATTTTGTGTTTTATTTGGTATATGAAAAATAATTAATAGTGTATAATTATATGTATATTGTGAAAATAACATTATTAAATATAATGTTATTTTTTATCGTTTCATAATCATAAATATTATTTCTATTAGGAAATGTCGTAATAAATAACTTATATTCTTGTTTTTGAAGTAATTTTTTAAATCGTTTAACACATCTTACATAATAATTATAATCGTTTATATTATTTAACGGATTGCGATGATTAAACATTTCACTATGATATTTTGAATGTCCGCATTTTGATTCTGATATATTAATATAATATGATTTATCTAAAAAAATATTAAAGTTGTCTTCAATACAATGTATAATATTATCACAATTTGAAAAAATCCAATCAAAAGGGTAAGAACATAATTTTAATTTATTTCGTTTTAATATTTGAGAACTATGACATAGCGAACCTAACGAACACGTATAATTTATTTCTAACATATATTATTAAATATAATAATCGCCGTTAAACAACCTAATACTTTACTATGCGGTAATGTTATAGAAAAATATAATGAAATCCTTATATTTTTCTGCGGTTTATATGGCGGAAGAATTCATGTTTTTGTTTAAACAATTTCTTTATTGCAATATTTTCTTGAATAATCCTTTTTGTATTTTTCAAGAAACAATCATCTCATTTTTAATACAGACGTGACTAAAATATCGTCATAAACGATTGCTTATATCTTACCTTGAAAAGAATGTTCTAGTAATGGTAAATGTACATAAGGTTTAACCTTGGAACATATCCTTTTTCCATTGTCCGTTGTATTGAAGGGTTCCATCTTCACGATAATATTTACCTTGTCCATGATACATATCCTTTTCCCATTGTCCGTGATATTGAAGTGTTCCTTCTTCGTAATACCGTTTGCCTTGTCCGTGAAACATATTGTTTTTCCATTGTCCTTCGTACAGAATACTTCCATCTTTGCGAAACAGTTTTCCGTGTCCGTGACGCATATCCTTTTTCCATTGTCCGGTGTATTGAAGGGTTCCATCTTCACTAAATAATTTACCTTCTCCGTGAGACAAATTATGTTCCCATTGACCCTCGTAATAAAGTGATCCGTCTTCGTAATATGATTTGCCATAACCATGTGGCATATCCTTTTTCAATTGCCCTTGATAACAAAGCATCCCGTCTTCACTAAATAATTTACCTTCTCCGTCAGACAATTAGGTCCCGTGGACCCTCGTAAGTTCCGTCTTCGCAAGAACCGTG
>FUWD013430217.1_pt1 | contig 18668 bp, 20 predicted proteins | sample 1063281 | NCBI WGS metagenome assembly FUWD01 (sample SAMEA79048168, study PRJEB19326) | metagenome | biome: marine | reverse complement strand
TGCACCATTATAGACATCTCCTTTATCTATCTTTAATACTTGTTGCAGTTGTTCATCCGTATACTCTTTATTACCTACAAACAATATTTCTGCAAAGCGATACTGTCTTCCTTCTTCAACATCAATATTAATGTCGATGGTGTTTTTTTTATTCCAAGAGATGCCTTCCTTCAAAATCCGTGCATCTCTGTATCCCATGCGGCTGTATGCGTCTAGTATACTTTCTAAGTCTTCCTGATATTCTTCTTCAATGTACTTAGATCCTTTCCAAAAACGTCCAAAGAATTTTTCTTTGGTATTTTTCATTGCTTTTCTAAGTTTTTTATCGGACAAATCTGTATTGCCAATAAAATTTATATTCTTAATTTTTATTTTTTTCCCTTTGTCAACAAAAACAGACATGTTTACAATATTAACATCTGAAGTATCTTTTTGAGTGTCTAAAGATACCTTTGTTTTTAGAAATCCTTTGTCTGTATATTTTTTTGTGATGTAGTTTTTAGTAGTAACCAACAAATTGTCTGTTACCATTTTACCCAGTTTTAACTCGGTTTCTTTAATAAGTTCTTTTGCTTTTGACTTTTTAATACCATTAATCTCCACTTCGTTTAACTGCGGAAGTTCCTGCACTGCTAACTGCAGGTAAATGGTTTTGCCATCAATGCTTTCCAAGTAGACATCTACATCGCTAAATTGCTTACTCTCGTATAATTTTTTAATAGCACTGGTTAGTTTATCTCCGGGAAGTTTAATAGTTTGTCCGTAAACAAGACCGGTAAAAACACGCACGGTCTCCTCACTGAACTTTTTCAGTCCAGTTACCGATATTCCGCCTAAAATATATTCTTCACCTTTTTTGAAAGCTACCTTTTTGGCAACGATTGTATCTTTTTGGTGTTTAGGTAAACTGTCATTTTTAACCTGTGCATTTCCGCTGTAACTAGAAAATAGTGCTGTAAATACCGCTGCGGTAAAAAATAATTTCATAAAAAATTTATTCTGTAATTTGTTCGCTTGTTTTTCCAAATCTTCGTTCTCTATTCTGATAATCTATGATTGCATCGTAAAAATGCTCTTTTCTAAAATCTGGCCAAAGTATCTCTGTAAAGTACAATTCCGCATATGCCATCTGCCAAAGCAAGAAATTACTGATGCGATGTTCACCGCTTGTCCTGATCATTAAATCAACATCGGGCAAATTAAACGTATATAAATGATTATTTATAATTTTTTCGTCAATTTCTTTTGTAGAAAGTTCTTTATTAACAACTTTTTTAGATATGTTTTGGATTGCATTAACAATTTCTTCTCTAGAACCGTAGCTTAAAGCAAGTGTCAAAACAATTTTAGAGTTCTCTTTCGTTAGAGAAATGACTTCTCTCAGTGCTTTTTGTGCTTTTGAAGGTAAATTTTCTATATTTCCAATTGCACTTACAAGAACTTCATTTTTTTGGAAGGTAGGGAGCTCTTTTTTTAACGAATTTATGAGCAGCTGCATAAGCGCATCTACTTCTAATTTAGGCCTTTTCCAGTTTTCCGTAGAAAAAGCGTACAAAGTAATCGCCTTAACACCAATTTGTGCAGCGCTTTCTACAGATTCGCGCACAGCAGTAAGAGCATGTTTATGTCCAAAAACCCTGCTCATACCCTTACTTTTAGCCCAGCGTCCATTACCATCCATAATGATAGCAACGTGTTTTGGTACTTTTTGTAAATCGATACGTAACTTTTTATCCATGTTTTTTCTAATTAGAATCCTTGTGCATAGCACGAAGGTCTGCCAAAGGTATAAATTAAGGAAGCACCAGTAAATACATACCAGTCATTGCCATTTCCTTCTATTTTTAGTGCTCGATTACTACCAGAGATTGTATCTAAGTCGTCTGCAAAAGTATACCTTATTTTTGTTTCGAATGCAAACGCAAATGCTCCAGATAATAGTGATTTAAAGCCAATACCTATGGGCACTGCAAATTTTGTTTTTTGAGCATATTGATATTCAGTTGCATCTATATCTCCATTACCATCTGCGTCTTCCTCTCCTGAAATCCCAGCATAGTTAAAAGCGGCCAATTCAAATAAAAGATAGGGCGTCCAACTTTTAGCACTGGACGAAATATCGTATTCATAAAAATTATATTCCATGCCTACTGCTAACTCGTGAATTGTATTGGAAAATGAGGGCAGATCTCTATCGATGCGAAAAGGAGTGTCAGCGTTGGCATCGCTTCCTTTTATTGGCAAATAGGAATAGGTCCCTCTAAGTGCGATCCTAGGGTTGTAGTTGTATTTGAAAAAGAGATTTCCAGCGAGTTGATTTGGTTGTATGTATTTTGTACTACCAATGTCTCCCACATAGTTTGTACCTCCTACAGAAAATCCGATTTCGTATACTTGACTCACTAAAGTGGAGGAAAAGTTCAGAAATAAGAGAAATAAAATACGATGTTTCATTTTAAAAAATAGGAGCAAATATATGGTTTTTCAGCTGCTTTTTAACGTTAATAGTCAAGCTTTCCTGAATAACAACTTTTTTCTTTTTTTATTGTTTTCTTAGGCTTAAAGATTTGTTTCATTCCGAGTATCTTCACCCCACAACAATTTGCTTCGTAGTGTTTCTAAAAAGGATTGATTACTGGGAATGATGCTCTTTACGGTAAAAGGTGCTTTCGCTATGAAAACTTGTGTGTTTTTAGCCACAGATGTCATCCGTGAATCTAAAGATATTAGAAAATCTTTTTCTCGAGAATCTACTTCTAATTGGATGGAGGTTTCATCTGAAATCACCATAGATCTAGCTGTTAAATTATGCGGAGCAATGGGAGTAATCACTAGGTTTTTAGAGTCTGGTGAAATTACGGGGCCGTTGCAACTTAGAGAGTAGCCAGTAGAACCCGTGGGGGTCGCTATGATCAGGCCATCTGCCCAATAATTTGTCAAATACTCATGGTTTAAATTCGTTTTTACGCCGATCATAGACGTGGTGTTTTTTCTAGAAATAGTGACCTCATTCAAAGCGAAATTGAGTTCAGAAAACGCCGGTACTTCCGGTATTGTTTTTACGGATAAAAGGGTTCTTTCTTGCACTGTATAGTCTCCTTTCAATATAAGTGCGACACTTTGATGTATGGCCTTTTTGTTGATTGTAGCTAAGAATCCCAATCTCCCAGTATTTATTCCTAAAATAGGAATCCCTAAATCTCTTATATAGGTGACAGCTCTTAAAATGGTACCGTCTCCTCCTAAGGTAAACATCAAATCAAAAGTAGTGTCTAAATCATTGAAATGAGAAAATGTTGGATACTTTTTTTTGAGTATAGCGCCATCAATTAGTAAGTTATTAAATTTCTCCTCTATAAAGCAAACGATATTATGTGCTTCTAAAATGCCGAGAAGAATTTGAATTTCTTTTTCTGCTGAAATAGAATATGACTGCCCGTAAACTGCTACTTTTTTCAAATTACTTTCTATTTAGTGTTTCCTGTTTCTTTTTTGTTGCTGTGCTTTTATATTTCTAAATATTTTCGCAAATAATCAGCCCTACTTTTTAAATCTTCTGCATAGAGATCATTCTCGTGCATTGAAATTATTTTATAATTATAGCGCCTAAACGTATGCATGATTTCTTGGAGATCTTCCGAACGAATGTTAAGCGTAACTTGGACGATATCTTGCTCTTTTTTAGAAAGATACATCCCTAATAATTTGCCGTTATTAGACTCTACAATTTGCGCTATTTCACTCATAGAATAGGCACTTTCTAATTTTTCTAAAACTAAATTTTCGCTTTTTTCAAGCATGAAAGGTTCCGTGCAAAAGAACTCTAAAACATCCGACAGCTGATAATAACCCATATATTCCTTGTCCATATTCAATACAGGAATCAGGTTTGTGTCATTTTCTGAGAAAATTTTAAAAAGCGCCAATACGCTTGTTTTTTCATTTGCCGAAAAAAAGTTCAATAAATGGCTGTGCTGGGCTAGTTCGGAAGTCTCGTTTGCAATATTGTGAAGATCATCTTGCGAAAAACACCCTAATATTACCTTCTTTTCAACGACTATTAAATGGCTCGCTGGAAAATTATCAAACACCTTTATAGCAGTTTTTGCACTGCAATTTAGTTGCAATGGTTTTATTTCATTTAGGATGTAATCTGTAATATTCATACACTACGAATATAGGATAAAATGATTTAATCATTTACCTTTGTTGTTCAAAAATAGACAATGACAAAGTTAAGTGTAAATATTAATAAAATAGCAACTTTGCGAAATTCTCGTGGAGGAAATGTTCCAAATTTATTAAATGTTGCAGCAGACATCGAGCGTTTTGGAGGACAGGGTATTACCATTCATCCCAGGCCAGATGAAAGACATATCAAGTACCAAGATGCTAGAGACTTAGTTTCTGTTGTTAAAACTGAATTTAATATTGAGGGAAACCCAATACAGTCATTTATAGATTTGGTGTTAGAGACCAAGCCAACGCAAGTGACTTTGGTTCCAGACGCTATAGATGCGATTACTTCCAATGCAGGTTGGGACACCATAAAGCACCAATCTTTTTTGCAGGAGGTAGTGCAAGAATTTCAACAAAATGGAATTAGAACTTCTATTTTTATAGGGACTGATGTAAAGCTGATTGAAGCCGCAGCAAAAACAGGTTCCGACAGAATCGAGTTGTATACAGAAGACTTTGCTGCACAGTTTAATGCAGGAAATAAAGAAGCTGTAAAGCCGTATACCGCTGCAGCAGTTGTAGCACACAATTTAGGCTTAGGAATCAATGCAGGGCATGATTTAAGTTTAGATAATATCCAGTTTTTCAAAGAGAATATTCCTAATTTAGCAGAGGTTTCAATCGGCCATGCGCTCATTGTAGAAAGTTTATACTTAGGTTTAGAGAATGTTGTAAATATGTATTTACATCGTTTGCAGTAAGATTCAACGATTAGTTTCAGCACAAGAACTGGCAGATTCTACTTTTTCTCAGCGGTTTTTACTGTAATAATACAAAGACAATACAACGAAAATACAATGGTGAACCATCCAATATTACACGCAACAATAAAAGGGGAAGGTACTCCACTATTCATTTTACACGGATATTTTGGAATGTCTGATAATTGGAAAACACTGGGAAATCAATTTTCTGAAAATTTTGAGGTGCATTTGATAGACCAAAGAAATCATGGGCGAAGTTTTCATGATGATGTCTTTAATTACGAGGTACTTGTGGAGGATTTACATGCATATATCCAGCACCATCAGTTAGATAAAATTGTATTAATAGGACACTCTATGGGAGGTAAAACGGCCATGTTGTTTGCGGTAACCTATCCTGAATTAGTCTCAAAACTAATTGTGGTAGACATCTCTCCAAGAAAATACGAGCCGCATCACAATGCAATTTTAGCGGGCTTAAATTCCATTGATTTTTCTGTAGAAAGCTCAAGAGGAAAGGTAGATGAGAAATTAGCCGTGTTCGTTCCGGAACTGGGTGTGCGACAGTTTTTGTTGAAAAATGTCTATTGGAAAGAAAAAGGGCAGTTGGCGTTTCGATTTAATAGAGCCGCGCTTACTAGTAACAATTCAGAAGTTGGAGCAGCCTTGCCCGCTTTTACTCGTTTTGAAAAGGAGACCTTGTTTTTAAAAGGAGAAAATTCAGCGTATATTACTTCAAAGGAAATTCCAACTATAGAGACGCACTTTCCCAAGTCGAAAATAATTGAAGTTAAAAATGCAGGCCATTGGTTGCACGCAGAAAACCCAAAACAATTTTATGCGGAGGTCTGCGAATTTTTAAGATAGCTTTTAAGCTTTCAATCTTCAAAAGAACAGATTTTTAACTCTAGGGTTACTGCTGCTTGAGTGCAGGCCATTTTTATACAGCGAATGTAGGGCTTGAGGTTTTGATCCCGAATTGTGGCGTTTGTGTAAAAGGTAATTTTAGAAATTTTTTTTTCTTTTAGCTGCGTACTCACAAAAAGTGCTTTTCCCTCAACTTCGTGTTCTAAAAGCAGGTGGTCGTAGAAATTAATTTTATCCGTTGCTTCTAAAAGGCCATAGCTTCCAGAAAGAATGAGGAATTTTATTCCACGTTCTTGAGCCAAACTGAAAACAGTTTCAATCCGTGCGCTAATATAACACTCAACAGCAGGAATTGGCGTTTCCGTCTCTTTTTTTTCTGCCGAGCAATAGGTGCAATACGCCAACATATTTTTTAGATTATAGTTAAATTAGAAGATTTTATTCAGCGATTTCTCCACGATGTGGTTTTAAAGCATCTCTGAATATTTTCAGCACATTTTCATCAATAATAATATATGCTGCAGCCAACATGGGATTCATTTCTGAAACCGAAATTTCATGAAACGCAAGTTTTTCGGAGGCAGCAAATTCTTTTAAGTGTATGGTATGATGTTTTGCGGTCTCTTTGGCATCTTCGCCTCTAAAGTCCCAAAGTAATTTTATTTTTCTTGACATCTTTTAATGATTTATAAAAATAAACAGCGCGCCAGATTTAAAATGGATGTCTATTTGATTTTCAATTGCTTTATTTCGAGTTCCAATTCTTTTCCCGAAGACTAAATCTTCGCTATTTAATGGGTATTGTAATCCTTTTGTAGTAACTTCTTTTGCCAGTGGAAACGGAACTAAAGAGACCGTTTTATGCAGACAGTGCGGGATACTTGTTTTTTTCTTCGCTAAGAAATAATAGCCATGGTTGTCATAAAACATAATTTCCAATCTATCTTTCCATTGCAACGCAGTATTTAGATTTCCTAAAAAGTGATCTTGTTCTTTTCCGCTAGCACCGTATACGTCAATTTTTTTGTATCCCTTTTCGAACAGTATTTTAAGAATCTTATCAAAATCTGTAAAATTTTGATCTGGGGTTTTTATAGCTTCAACTCCTTGAGGAAGTATTGCCAAAGAATCGAAGTCACCAGAAATAAAAGTAGGGGTAATATTGTTTTTTAATAAATATTGATAGGCACCGTCTGTAGCACAAATAATTTCATAATCAGAAAAAACAGGAAGTACTTTGGGCGCTTCACCATGCAATAATAAAAAAACTTTCTTCGTTTTCATAAGTGCAAAAATACCGATTTCAAATGAATGAAAGAGGGGAATTTTTAGAATGAATTTTATCAGCTATTCTTTTTTTTGTTTTCGAAACAATTTTAAGGAAAGGAATGGTTTTATCGGCTACAGCATTGCTTTTAAGTTCTTTTTTAAGCTAAGATTAAAAGCGATCCTCTAGAAAGGTTGGTTTGCCAAAATAGAATGGCTGATAAATATACTTCCTTTAAAGTGAATTCACAGTAAAAATGGATTGCAAAAGTTGTCAAAAATTTCATAGAAATAGTTTTATCTTTGAAGTAAATTTAAGACTTTGAATACAGCAGAATTTATTCCAAAAATACGCTCAGAAAAAATAGAAGAAATAGGTTTTACTTGGCAAACACCAAGTAATATTGCGTTGGTAAAATATTGGGGGAAAAGTGATCCACAGCTTCCTAAAAATGCATCTATTAGCTTTACTTTAAATAATTGTCATACCATTACTACTATTGATTTTTCGATACAAGAGAGTGCACCATGTGCAGATTTTGATCTGTTTTTTGAAGGAAAAGAGAAGGAGGAATTCAAACCTAAAATTGCAGGGTTTTTTAAACGGGTGGAGGTATATTGCCCTTATATTTTAGACTATAAGATGGTGATTAATTCGGAGAATTCTTTTCCACATTCAAGTGGAATAGCATCTTCTGCAAGTGGTTTAAGTGCCATTGCTATGTGCTTGATGCGTTTAGAACAGGCATTAAATCCGCGCTTAACCGAAGTGTATATTATTAAAAAAGCTTCTTTCCTTGCGCGCTTGGGTTCTGGAAGCGCCAGTAGAAGTATTGAAGGACCCTTAGTTGTTTGGGGGAAACATCCCAAAATAGCAGGAAGCTCAGATTTATTTGGAGTCCAATTTCCATACAAAGTACATCCAGTATTTCAAAATTATCAAGATGCAATTTTATTGGTAGATAAAGGAGAGAAACAAGTTTCTAGTACCCTTGGTCACAACTTAATGCACAAGCATCCATTTGCAGAAAACAGGTTTAAACAAGCCAATGAAAATTTGTCTAAAATGTCAGAAATTCTTCAAAATGGACAGTTGGAAGAATTTATCGGTTTGGTAGAAAGTGAAGCGTTAACACTGCACGCTATGATGTTAACCAGCGCACCATATTTTATTCTTATGAAACCAAATACTTTAGAGATTATTCATAAAATTTGGGAATTTAGAGCAGCAGAAAATAGCAACATCTGCTTTACTTTAGATGCGGGTGCCAATGTGCATGTTTTATATCCGTTCAGTGAAAAAGAAAAGGTCAACCGATTTATTGAAAGCGAGTTGGCGAACTACTGTCAGAAAAAACAATACATATTAGATGCAGTGGGCTTTGGTGCAAAAAAAGGATGAGTAGAAGATCTGCAAAATTCCAGGGACGATACTTATTTTTGAAAGAGAAAAAGATTCGAATACATTAACATTTAAATGCGTATTTTTGTATCGCTATCAGAAAAATTATGAAAGGACCTTTGTTTTACGCTAAAATTTTGCTTTTTGGAGAATATGGAATCATAAAAGATTCTAAAGGATTAGCAATTCCTTACAACGCCTACAGAGGGGCGCTCAAAGCTTCGGAAGATCTTTCGGGAAATTCTTTGGAGTCCAATCTTAATTTAGATCGGTTTTATGCGTATTTATTCGCATTACAAACGGACTTAGTTGCTTTCAATCTTGTCGCTTTAAAAAAAGACATTCAAAATGGAATGTATTTTGATTCTTCAATTCCTCAAGGATATGGTGTTGGTAGTTCAGGGGCATTAGTTGCTGCTATTTACGACAAGTATGCTGAGGATAAGATTACTGTTTTAGAAAATTTAACCAGAGACAAGTTACTTAATTTAAAAACAATTTTTGGATTAATGGAGTCTTTTTTCCATGGCAAGAGTTCTGGACTAGATCCCTTAAATAGTTATTTAAGTTTGCCAATTTTAATCAATTCTAAAGACAGTATAGAGCCTGCAGGGATTCCTTCACAAAAAGAAGGGAAAGGTGCCGTTTTCTTATTGGATTCTGAGCAGATTGGGGAAACAGAACCAATGGTTAGCCTTTTTATGAATAAAATGAAGCACGAAGGTTTTAGAAAAATGATTAGTGAAGAGTTTTCTACGACCACAGACGCCTGTATTGATGATTTTTTACAAGGCAATGTAAAATCTTTATTTGGCAATGTAAAAGCACTTTCTAAAATTGTACTGACGAATTTCAAACCTATGATTCCTCCCGCCTTTCACAAGGTTTGGGAACATGGAATTTCTACCAATGATTACTATTTAAAATTATGTGGTTCTGGTGGTGGTGGTTATATTTTAGGATTTACAGAAGATTTTGCAAAAGCTCAAAAAAGTTTAAAAGAATATAAGCTAGAATTGGTTTATAGATTTTAAAGGACTTTATGGGTACTTCAAAAGCAAAACAGCTACTACTCAAATTTCTTAGTTTATTTTCTGCCGTAAGAGGGTATAATATTTTAGTATTAATAGCCGCCCAATATTTAGTAGCCATTTTTGTTTTTTCTCCAACCAAATCTTTAACAAAAGTTCTTTTTGACAGCCATTTATTATTTGTGGTCTTGGCGACCGTATTTGTAATTGCGGGGGGGTATATTATTAATAATTTTTATGATGTAAAAGTTGATAAAATCAATCGACCTTTAAAATCAAGCATAGACAATCACATAAAACAAGCTACAAAGCTGCGGCTATATTTCTTATTAAACTTTATTGGTTTTGGTTTTGGGGTTTTAATTTCTTTGAGGGCGGCGCTGTTTTTTGCACTGTATATTTTTGCCATTTGGTTCTATTCGCACAAACTAAAAAAGCATCCATTTATAGGAGTGCTTTCTGCAACGGTACTTACGGTTTTGCCATTTTTTGCGGTATTCGTCTATTTTGGAAATTTTCATAAAATAATATTTATGTACGCAGGTTTTTTGTTTTTGGTGATTATGGTCCGCCAATTAATCAAGGACTTGCAAAATATTAAGGGTGCAATTGCAAATAATTATAGTACTTTTCCAGTGGTATATGGTGAGAAAAAAACAAAGCAGCTTGCCATTTTGCTTTTGGGTTTTACCAGTATTCTAGTCGTTATTTTATTTAGGTATGCGGCGATTGGAAGCATGCAATACTTTTTTTATTTTGCCCTTGTAGTCTTGCTGATTGTAGGCATCTATCTTTGGCTGTCTAAAACAAGAAATGATTATAGAATACTTCATAATATTTTAAAACTTCTTTTATTGCTAGGGGTTGTATGCCTGCTATTTTCAGATACTTCGCTGCTTTTAGATAAAGTAATCAATAGATTGAACTAGAGTTCAAGAATATAACTACCTTTGCAAAAATTTTTATAATGAAATCAGATAGAAACTCGTCGAGAGGACGACAAGAAGGTAAAAAAAGCACTCCTCTAAGTAGAAAAAGTGCACCGTCAAGCAAGAAAAGTACTCCTTTAAGTAGAAAAAGTCCAAAAAAAACATTTACTAAAATTAAAGAAGGACCTAAGTCTGACGAATCTACAGGAATTCGTCTAAACAAGTACATTGCCAATTCAGGAGTTTGCTCTCGTAGGGAAGCAGATACGTATATCGAACACGGAAGTGTGGAGGTAAATGGGAACTTGGTAACAGAAATGGGGTATAAAGTGCAGCCAGACGATCTTGTTCGTTTTGATGGCACAAGTATCACTCCAGAGCAAAAGAAATATATTTTATTAAATAAGCCTAAAAATTACATTACAACCATGGATGATGACCGTGGTAGAAAAACAGTGATGGATCTAGTTTCAAATGCTTCAAAGGAAAGAATATATCCTGTTGGACGTTTGGATAGAAATACTACAGGCTTGTTGTTATTTACGAATGACGGGGAGTTGGCTAAAAAGTTAACACATCCAAAACACGATGTACGTAAATTATACCATGCTTCATTGGACAAGAAATTAGAATTAAAAGATCTTGAGAAATTACGTGGAGAGGTAATAATTGAAGGTAAAAAAGTATTTATTGATGCTGTTTCTTATGTAGAAGGACAACCGAAGTCTGAAGTAGGAATTGAAATACATTCTGGTAGAAACAGAATTGTACGTAAGATTTTTGAACACTTAGGATATAAAGTAAGTAAATTAGATCGTGTAATTTTTGCGGAACTAACAAAGCGGAACTTACCGCGTGGAAGATGGAGAGAATTAACCAATCAAGAGTTGAGTAATCTTCAAATGTTGAAGTAAGTTGTTGAGAACAAAAAATTCCAAAACCTTTTAGAAGTTAACTTCTAAAAGGTTTTTTTATGCCTTTTGAACAATGTAGTCAACTAGCTTAGCAGCTAATCCAGCAGTGCGATGATCAATGTCGAAGTCAGGATTTAGTTCTGCGATGTCACAAGAAATCACTTGCTTGCTTTGGAATAAAAAGTCCAAGGCTTTGTAGACAAAGTTCGGAGTAAACCCCAGTGTAGAAGGCGCACTTACACCAGGTGCATAGGCAGCTGAAAAACCATCTAAATCTATGGTGATATAGAGAACGTCTACGTTTTCGATAAAATTTTGTAGTTTGCTTTTTAAGGTTTCATCAAAGGCTTCACAATCTAAACTTGAAACATAAGAGACCTTCTTTTCTGCGGCTATTTCAAATAATTCTTTAGTGTTTGCTTGTTGTTGAATTCCGATTGCAAAATAATTTACATGGGTATGCTCTGATAATATCTGGTGGAAAGGAGTTCCTGAATTGGGTTGTGTTTCAACGGCTCTTAAATCAAAATGTGCATCAAAGTTTATGATTCCGATTTTGTTTTTTGAAACGTTTTTGAGAGCCTCTTTAATGCCATTAAAATTTGCGTAGGCAATATCATGTCCGCCACCAATTGCAATGGGTAATACTCCGTTGGTAATTAATTTATGGATAGTTTTAGAAAGCGCTTTTTGGCAATCTTCTAAATTTTCATCAACACAAATGACATCCCCAAAGTCTGTAATTTTTTTGTTTTTAAAATGAATTGGAAGTTTCCCTAACTTATGACGCACATTTTTTGGTCCTTTTTGAGCACCAATTCTACCTTGATTTCTTTGCACACCTGTATCACAAACATACCCAATGATGCCAATATTAGTGCTCTTGTTATTTTCTAAATCTTCAATATCAGCAACCAGTATCTTTTGATGCCAATATTGATTTTTAAGTGCAGTAATGCGTCCGGAATAGTAGGTTTTGTCTCCAGCTTTGTAGCCAACGTTTAAATCTTTAAAAAAACTCATAGCTATGATTATTTAATTCTTTCTCCTTTTAAAAATACTTTTTCAATAGCGTGATTTCCAAAAGAATACGGGATAAAATGATAGGAGTTAATTGCTTTTGTTAAAATTAAATTCGCAAATTTCCCTTTTGAAATTGAACCGACTTTGTCTTGTAAGCCCATGGCATATGCACCGTTAATGGTCGCTGCATTTATAGCTTCTTCAGGTGTCATTTTCATTTTTATGCAGGCAGTAGCCACTGCAAAATTCATGTTACCAGAAGGTGCAGAACCCGGATTATAATCTGTTGCCAAGGCCAAAGGCAAGCCTGCATCGATCATTTTTCTAGCTGGAGTATAGGGAATACTTAAAAAATAGGAGCAACTAGGCAAAGCAACAGGCATTGTTTTAGTATTTTTCAAAGCGTCAATATCTTCGGTTCTCATCTCTTCTAAATGATCTACCGACAACACATTGTTTTCAATTCCAACTTGAATTCCGCCAATGGCAGTAAACTGATTTACGTGAATTTTTCCGACCAAACCGTGTTTTTTTCCAGCTTCCAAAATTTGCTGTGTATCTGCAACTGAGAAGTATCCTGTTTCGCAAAAAACATCTATAAAATCTGCAAGGTTTTCTTTTTCAATAGCGGGAAGGATGTCGGCAATTAATAATTGTATATACCCACTTTTATTATCTTTATACGCAGTAGGAACTGCATGTGCACCCAAAAAGGTCGCTTTTATTTGCAGTGGATACTTTTCTTTCAATTTTTTAATCACTCGCAGCATTTTAAGTTCTGCGTCTTTTGTTAAGCCATACCCAGATTTAATTTCTACAGCACCCGTGCCTAATTGGATAATTTCTTCTAATCTAATTTTACTTTGCTGGTAGAGGTCTTCGTCAGAAGTAGTTTGCAGCCGTTTTGCAGAGTTTAAAATTCCTCCACCATTGTCTGCAATTTCTTTATAAGAACGTCCGTGTATTCGAGCTACAAATTCACCCTCTCTATTCCCTGCGTAGACAATATGTGTATGAGAATCACACCAAGAAGGCAATATCATTTTACCGGTTGCATCAATTGTTTTTATTTCAATATCTGGACAGTTTTCCATCAATCCAAAATCAGCAATCAATCCCTTCTTCACTAAAAGGAAGGCGTTTTTAAGTGTTGGTAAAACGTTCATTTCTTTTCCCGAAAGAAAATCAATAGGTGTTTCCCTAACCTGAATTAATTCTTTGATATTTATAAAAAGTACGTTCATTAAAACAGGTCTTTTAATAGATTTTCCTCCACCAAGTTAGGCAAAGTAATTTTTAAATTTGGCGTTCTTTCCATTTCTCTTTTAATTGCAAAAATAGCTTCCTCATTTCGAGCCCAGCTTCTTCTTGCAACACCGTTATTTACGTCGTAAAAAAGCATGTTTTTTAACTTTTCGTCTGCTTCCTTGGTGCCATCTAATAACATCCCAAAACCACCATTCATTACTTCTCCCCAGCCAACACCGCCACCATTGTGAATAGAGACCCAGGTTGCCCCTCTAAAGCTGTCTCCAATGACATTGTGAATTGCCATGTCTGCTGTAAATTTACTACCATCGTATATATTAGAAGTTTCTCTAAAAGGAGAATCTGTTCCACTTACATCATGATGATCCCTTCCTAAAATTACGGCACCAATTTCCCCTTTTGCGATCGCATTGTTAAAAGCTTCCGCAATTTTCACACGTCCCTCTGCATCTGCATACAAAATTCTTGCCTGTGAACCCACCACCATTTTATTGGATTTTGCATTTTGGATCCATGTGATGTTGTCTTGCATTTGCAGTTGTATCTCTTCTGGAGAATTTTCCATCAATTCTTGTAAAACGCTTGCAGCAATTGCATCCGTTTTGTCTAAATCTTCAGGATTTCCAGAGGCACAGACCCATCTAAAAGGACCAAAACCATAATCGAAACACATGGGCCCTAAAATATCTTGTACATACGAAGGGTATTTAAAATCGATGTTATTTTCTGCCATTACATCTGCACCAGCTCTGGAAGACTCGAGTAAAAAGGCATTTCCATAGTCAAAAAAGTAGGTTCCTTTTTTGGTATGTTTGTTAATAGCATTTGCGTGTCTTACTAAAGAGGCTTGTACTTTTTCTTTAAAAAGTTCAGGATTTTCTCTGATTAAAATATTTGATTGTTCGTAAGAGGTGTCGGCAGGATAGTAACCACCTGTCCAAGGAATGTGTAAAGAAGTTTGATCGGAACCAATATGAATAAAAATATTTTCTTCATCGAATCTTTCCCAAACATTAATAATATTTCCAATAAATGCGATGGAAACTACTTCTTTGTTTTTTTGAGCTTCTAAAGTTCTTTCAACTAAAGTATCAATATCATCAATTAAAACATCTACCCAACCCTGTTGATGTCTTTTTGTAGCTGCTCTGCTGTTCACTTCAGCACAAATTGTAATACAACCTGCAATGTTTCCAGCTTTTGGTTGTGCGCCACTCATGCCGCCTAAACCTGCAGTTAAAAATATTTTCCCATTCGGATTTTCTTCTTTCTTTAATATTTTTCGAAAGGCATTCATCAGTGTAATGGTGGTTCCGTGCACAATTCCTTGCGGACCGATATACATAAACGAACCTGCGGTCATTTGACCGTATTGTGTAACACCTAGCGCATTAAATTTTTCCCAATCATTGGGCTTTGAGTAATTCGGAATCATCATTCCGTTGGTAACCACAACTCTTGGTGCATTTTTAGACGAAGGAAACAAACCCATTGGATGTCCAGAATATAAATGCAAGGTTTGCTCTTCTGTCATGATTGCCAAATATTGAACCACTACAAGGTACTGTGCCCAATTTTGAAAAACGGCGCCATTTCCACCATAGGTAATCAGCTCTTCAGGATGTTGTGCAACAGCAGGATTCAAATTGTTATGAATCATTAGTATGATCGCTGCAGCTTGCTGCGTTTCTGAAGGATATTCTGAAATAGGCCTTGCATATATTTGATAGTCTGGTTTGAATCGGTACATGTAGATTCTACCAAATTCTTTTAATTCATTAGCAAATTCTGTTGCCAATTCTGGATGCCATGCTTTTGGGAAATAACGCAAGGCATTTTTTATTGCTAATTGTTTTTCTTCCACAGATAAAATATCTTTCCTCTTTGGAGCGCTGTTTGCGTCCTTTGGATAGTCTTTTTTAGCAGGTAATATTGTTGGAATCCCTTGCAGAATTTGTTCTTTAAATGTCATATCTAGTTATATTTTACACTAATTTTTTTATTTTCTACCAATAGAATCATGTTCTTAATATCGTCTTTTAAAAGGCGGTCTTCTTCTAATTTATCCACTTTTTCTCTAATGGTTGAGTAGTTTTTTTCGATGATTTTAGAAAAGGTATTTGGTCTTCTAAATTCTAATGCTTGGGCGGCATATAGTAATTCAATGGCGAGTATTTTTTCTAAATTCCCCAAAATTTGATTGAACTGTCGACCAGAAATACTTCCCATAGAAACATGGTCCTCCTGTCCTAAAGAAGTTGGAATGCTATCTGCAGAAGGAGGGAAGCATAAAGATTTGTTTTCTGTAACCAGTGCGGCTGTGGTGTATTGCGGAATCATAAATCCGGAATTTAAGCCACCACTCTTTGTTAATAATCTTGGTAAACCGTACTTACCTTCTAATAATAAATAACAACGTCTGTCTGCAATATTTCCTAATTCGGAAGCTGCAATGGAACAATAATCTAAAGCCATTGCCAGTGGTTGTCCATGAAAATTACCCCCTGAAATAGCTTCGGTATCACTCAAAATAATAGGGTTGTCTGTGACGGAATTCATTTCTATTTCTGCCAATTCCAATAAATGAGAATACGCATTTCTAGAAGCGCCATGCACTTGTGGAATACAACGCATAGAATACGGATCTTGAACGCGCTCGCAATTTTCATGCGAAGTAATGTTTTGAGAATCTTTAAAAAGGTTTCTCATTCTTTCTGCCACCTTTATACTTCCTTTAAATGGTCTTATTCTGTGTAGTTCTTCTCTAAAAGGAGAAGAACTCCCTTTGTAACCTTCAATACTCATAGCGCCAGAAACATCTGCTAAATCTAAAAGGTATTCCATTTTTAGAAGTCCGGTGATGCTGTGTGCGAGAATAAACTGTGTTCCGTTTATCAAGCCCAAACCTTCTTTTGCCGCCAGGGGAAGTATTTCCAGCTGATGTGCGGCCAATATCTCTTTTGCCGGAACAATTTCAGTACCTACCCAAAACTCTCCTTCTCCAATGATGGGTAGAAATAAGTGCGATAAGGGTGCTAAATCTCCGGAAGCACCTACAGAACCTTGCTCTGGTACGGCAGGTAATAAGTCATGCTCAATAAAGTAGATAATGCGTTCTATTAATTCCAAACGAACACCAGAATATCCCTGGCACAAGGCGTGCACCTTACAAATCATCATTATTTTCGACAATTGCTTGTCTATATTTTTACCAACACCTACCGCGTGGGTAATCAGGAGGTTTTTTTGCAATGTACTGGTTTCTGCAGGCGTAATTTGTACGTCGCAGAGCGGACCGAATCCTGTATTTATTCCATAGACCGCCGCTGTTCCACTCGCCATTTTTTCAACTTTTTTACGGCATGCTTGCACGGCTGCTATGCTTTGACTTGTCAATTCCGCCTGCAGGCTTCCGTTGGCAATTGCGATTACTTTTGAGACTGTTAGCTGCTCTATTCCGTATTTAAAGGTCATTTTTTTTGGTATCTGGGGTTCTTACCAAAGTTATTCTTATTTTTGATGCTTATTGATATTGTTTATTACTTAAATTAATAACTATGAGTTATCAAATAGAATTGCGGCATATGCGCTACTTTCTAGCCGTTGCAGAAGAATTACACTTTAGAAAAGCAGCAGAAAGATTATTTATTTCACAACCGGGGCTCAGTAGGCAGATTAAAGTTCTTGAAGAAGCTTTAGGCGTTGTTTTGTTTGAAAGACATACTCGAAAGGTTGTGTTAACCAAGGTTGGAGAATATTTAAAAATAGAATTTTCAGCACAGATAAAGATGCTTTCCCATACTTTGGAGAATGCTAAAATGTTACAAGATGGCAAGCAAGGTGCCTTGAAAATTGGGTACGTAGGCTCTGCAATGCAAGAGGTAATTCCCAATCTATTACTTAATTTTGAAAAAAAACACCCGAATATTTTATGTAGTTTAAAGGAAATCGACAATCAGCAGCAGCTAGAAGCCTTGTTATCATTTTCACTGGACATCGGCTTTGTTCGTTTAGAAAGAGTTCCTAGAGCTTTAGAGATTAAACCAATTTTAAAAGAAAATTTTTGTTTGGTATTGCCAAAAGACCATGAGATAGGCGAAAGTAACTTTAAAAGCTTGAGGCAGTTTAAAGAGGCTTCTTTTATTCTTTTTGATGCACAATATAGTGCGTCATACCACGAAAAAGTCATGCAAATTTTTGATGATTGTGGTTTTACACCCTTAAATTCGCACAATACTATTCATTCGAGTTCTATTTTTAAGTTGGTAGAAAATAAGTTTGGAATTTCGATTGTGCCAAAATCATTAGCGCAAAAAAGAGGGCATAAAATTAAATTTATTGAATTGGATATGATCGCCCAAAAAACAACACTTTCTGTAATTTGGAATAAAAAAAATACAAACCCTATTTTGAATGATGTTTTAGCGCTACTCTAGTTTCTGAAAACGGGAAAATATAAATGCAAAAAATTCAAACTAAAAATTTTGGGTTTATGGGGAATACCTTTTATATAAGAAAGAATATGCCTTTAATAACTCACGTACGGTTGTGTGCGAAGTCTCTTTTTTATTTTACCTCTGCATCATTTCTTCCAAGTACCTCCATATTTGTAGGTAGGATTGTCTTTCTTAACCTCTTTTAGACACTCCTTACATACAAACACCCATACCAAAAGATACGTAGCATTAAAATCAATCAAGAGCCGCAATAATTGCATTACCAGAGACAATATTATTATTAATATCTACCCCATTAAAATTTCCTTTTGCTTCTTTTTTATTTTCAGTAAAATCTAATGCTTTGATATAAACCGATACTTTTTGTAAATGAAACATTCCAGATATAGAAAAATCAAAATTTAATATTTGGCCTTTACTTAAAACAGAGACTTTATCATTTTCTATGATTATAGCCTCATTTAAGCTTATTATATTGTAGTGGAATTTTTCTATTTTTAGGTTTAATTTATATTGTAATGTTTCGAATTTAAAAATAAAAATATATTTCCCAGCTGTTTTTAATAA
>FUWD013231032.1_pt1 | contig 18707 bp, 18 predicted proteins | sample 1063281 | NCBI WGS metagenome assembly FUWD01 (sample SAMEA79048168, study PRJEB19326) | metagenome | biome: marine | reverse complement strand
CGTTTTCGCAGAGAACAGCCACATCATATCCTTGATGTCGCTTGGCGTGCTCATGAAGCTCAGCGCAATCCCGTATCTGCCAGGAAGCATGGTAACCGTGTTGTTCTGGAGGATGAGATGCTACATTACCCGCCTGTTAAAGGGTTGAAAATACCCAAACAAGTCAATCCTCAATCCTTCAATCAGAAACTTTTCTGTAACGGTTGACGGCGAGCGTGATCAGGAGGGCAGCATCAGCCGTCAGGATGGCTAAAGGAACGGCTATTTCCCGGATGCCCGATCCTTTGAGCATTACGCGGCGCATTATGTCAACAAAATGGCGGACGGGATTGGCCAATGTCATGTTCTGTGCCCAGTGCGGCATGCTCTCGATTGCCGTGAACAGACCGCTCATAAGGGTGAAAATGACCATGAAGAACCAGGCAATGAACATTGCCTGCTGCTGTGAGTCTGTGAGTGTTGAAATCAGGAGCCCCATACCGAGAACCACAAGCATATAAATACCGGCAACAAGATAGATGAGCCAGTAGCTACCAAGCATCGGCACATGAAAGGCAACTCGGGCAATGATGAGTCCCAAGGTAAGCTCTCCAAGGCCGATAATCCAGAACGGGAGCAGTTTTCCGGTTATGAACTGGTATCGCCGCATAGGCGTCACATTGATCTGGTCGATGGTTCCAATCTCTTTCTCGCGCACCACATTCATGCCTGAAAGAAAAAGACCAACCAGGGTCACCAGTATCACCAGAATACCGGGAACCATGTAATCAACATAAACCAGTTCCGGGTTGTACCAGGCCGATGACCTTACGATAATATCAGGCTGTGGGGCGGCAACAGCGCTTCCGGGTAACTGAGGGATGAGGTCGCGATTGAATGCCGTGATTATGTCATTGGTATACCCCTGAATGACGCCTGCTGAAAAACCGTCTTCTGCATTGATGATGAGCTGCACTTTTGCGCTGCCTCCACGCATCAGCTCTTTTTCAAACCCCTCTGGTATAACAAGAACCAAATCAGCATTGCGGCCCACCAGTACATCAAGTGCCTGACTTGAGGTAGACGACTCCCCTGTCAGCTGAAAATAGCCCGATCCGGTAAACTGCTCACTGAGGTTTTCGGAAAGCGAAGTCCTGTCAAGATCCTGAAGGTTGAATGGAACATTCCTCACATCAAAGGTGGCCGCATTCGAAAGAATGACCAACTGAATTAACGGCATAATGAAGATGATGGGAAGCATCCCCTTATTGCGGAATATCTGCAGAAACTCCTTCTGCAGCAGAAATCCTATAACCCTCATTTGTACTGTATTTTAACGATTTCTGATACTCTTTATTGCAGCCGTTCACTGAAGTTTCTCAGGCTGGCGCCAATAAGCACCACGGTCATTACAGCCAAAACAAGCGTCTCCTGCCAGAGAACTGCGAAACTGGCCCCTTTGAGCATAATTGCCCTTACAATAATGAGATACCACTTTGCTGGAATCACATTGCTGATAACCTGCAGAGGCAGGGGCATGCTTGCAACGGGGAAAATAAACCCTGAAAGAAGGATTGTAGGCAGCAGCAGCCCTCCAAGAGAAATCATCATGGCAACCTGCTGAGAACCGGTAATGGTGGAAATAAACATGCCCAGAGAGAGCGCCGTTATGATGAAAAGAAGCGACTCTGCCATAAGAAGGACAACACTCCCTCTGCAGGGTACGCCGAAAACGAGGGAGGCGATGACGAGAATAGAAACAACATTGATGAACGAGAGCAGGAAATACGGGACAACCTTGCCCACAATAATCTGAATTGGCCGTAGTGATGAGACCAGAAGCACTTCCATGGTTCCGCTCTCCTTTTCCCGGGTAATACTGATAGATGTCATCAGTGCCGACACAAGCATGAGAATAAGCGCCATAAGCCCGGGGACAAACAGATAGACGCTTTTCAGGCCGGGGTTGAACATCATAAGCGGCACCGGCACAACACCCTTCGGGGCTCCAATCGTTGTGGCCGCTTCCGACAGATAGTCACGAACCACCGAGGCCGTATAACCGGTAACAATGCGCGACACATTGGGGTCAGAGCCGTCCGTTATCACCTGTATGTCCATGCTGCCTTCCCGCTGAATCTCTTTGCCTGAAGCTGGTTCAAAAACAATCGCTTCGCTCATGGCTCCCGAGCGGAACGCCCCCTCTATTTCTGCCGGGCTCTGGAGGTTTTTGATCAGCACAAAGGTCCCCGAAGAGAGGAGTTTGTCTGTAATCGCCTGACTCACAGCATCCCGGGAGAGGTCGGCAATTCCTATTTTGACTTCCTGTATTTCATTTCGGATGGCATATCCAAACAGGAGAAGCTGTATGACCGGCATACCAAAGAGAATGGCCGCCGTGCGCCGGTCGCGGAATATGTGGTAGAACTCCTTGACAACAAACCCCACAAAACTGCTCCACTCTTTCATATTCCGTCCCCCGCTGTTGGCCGTACAAGGCGTATAAAGAGCTCGTCCATTGTTGTGACGCCAAAAGAACTTTTCATGGCCATAGGAGTGTCAAGGGCGGCTATTCGACCATTTACCATAATGGATACTCGGTCGCAGTATTCAGCCTCGTCCATGTAATGAGTTGTAACAAAAACTGTTACCCCTTTGTCTGCTGCCTCGTAAATCATATCCCAGAATCTCCTTCTCGTCAATGGATCAACCCCTCCTGTGGGTTCGTCAAGAAAAACGATTTTAGGTTCATGCAGAAGGGCAACGGAAAAAGCGAGTTTCTGTTTCCAGCCAAGCGGCAGGTCGGAAATTCTTGAATCAGCCACTGCTATAAGGTCAAGCGACGAAAGCAGTGCTTCGCTTTTCTCTTTAATGATTGAGGATGAAAGGCCATAAATGCCGCCAAAAAACCGGATGTTCTCTCGCGCTGTCAAGTCATCGTAGAGAGAAAACCGCTGGCTCATATAGCCTATGTTCCTCTTTATGGATTCTGTTTCACTGAACACATCAAACCCGGCAACAGTAGCCTTACCGCTTGTGGGGAGTAAAAGACCTGTAAGCATTTTCATGGCCGTGGTCTTTCCTGCCCCGTTTGCACCGAGAAAGCCGAAAACCTCTCCAGCGCCTACTGAAAATGAGATGCCGTCTACAGCCCTGAACTCTCCGAATGTACGGGTAAGCTCTTCGGTATGAATGACTGGCTCACTCATGAAGGTTCTCTTTATCAGTTTTCATCAGTGCCATGAAAGTATCTTCAATACCTGGCTCAATCTTCTCTATTTTTATGTCCTGAAGTTCCGAGTCCAAAAGATAGGCCTCTATCTCTTCGGTAGATATGGAGGAACGGCTGTCGGCATAATGGACTGTGCTTCCGAATGCGTAAACCGAGCCTGCATGGGGATAGGAGCGGAGGTGGGTAAGCAGCTTGTGTTTGTCGTTCGCACGAACGGCAAAAAGCGGCGCCGTAAAAAGCCCTGTTATTCCGGCAGGTGTGTCAACGGCAAGAATGGTCCCATCCTGGAGAAACGCAACCCGGTCACAAAGGGATGCTTCATCCATATAGGGGGTAGAGACCAAAATGGTGATCTCCTGTTCTTTGAGTCGGCCAAGCATCTGCCAGAATTCACGCCTTGAAACTGCGTCAACACCGGTTGTAGGCTCATCAAGAAGAAGAAGGTCCGGGCGATGGATAAGCGCACAGCAAAGCGCGAGTTTCTGTTTCATTCCGCCTGAAAGCTGCCCGGCCATCCTTTTTTTGAAGGGTTCAAGCTGGGTGTAAATATCGGCTATGAGTTCATAGTTCTCCTCAACCGTCGTATTGAACACAGTGGCAAAAAACTTGAGGTTTTCCTCAACACTGAGATCCGTATAGAGTGAGAATCGTCCGGGCATATACCCGATTCGGCTCCTGATGCCCCGATAGTCTTTAAGGCTATCAAGACCCAGCACCTCAGCTCGCCCCTCATCGGCAAGCATTAGAGTACAGAGAATCCTGAAAAGCGTTGTTTTCCCAGCCCCGTCCGCTCCAATTATGCCAAAGAGCTCACCTTCACTTATTTTTAGTGATACATTGGACAGCGCGGTTACGGTTTTGAATTTTTTGGTGACGCCCTCCACCAGTACAGCGCTTTTCATCCTTCCCCCGCCTTACGGAACCGAATTTCACCGGGCATACCAATTTTGAGCAGCCCATCGGGATTCTTTACCAGTACCTTGACGGCATAAACCATGGTAACCCTGTCTTCACGGGTCTGAATGATTTTAGGAGTGAACTCGGCTTTTGAAGATATCCAGCTCACTACGCCACTGAACTGATGCTCAGCTGGTTTTTTCCCGTCAACCAGCACAGCCACACTGTCGCCAAGTGCAACTGAAGCAATCTGTGAGCCACTCAAATAGACTCTCAGGTACATGGACTCTAGATCGGCAATTCTATAGAGGGGTTTGCCATAGGAGGTCAACTCACCCTCTTCGGCATAGGTAGCCAGTACTACACCCTTTGTTGGGTTTACCACGGCACTGCGTGCAATCTGGTCGCGCAGCTGCAGAATGCGGGCCTCCATGGAACTCACCTCCTGATCAACTTCCGGGTTGCGGGTGGCAACGGAGGCAATCTGGCGGTCAACAACCTTAACCTGATTCTCCAGATCTTCAAGCTGCCTGGCCGGAGCGGCACCTTCATCAACAAGGCGGCGGTAACGGCGAACATCCTGCTGCAGGTTGGCGCGCTGCTGGCGGTAAATGCTCGATTCTGCCCGAAGAGATGGTTTTTTTGTTGCCATCCCTTTCTGCTGCGCCATGAGCTGCTGAAGAGTAAAATGAAGCTGGGTTGTGTCAACAAGTGCCTCTATCGCCCCCTTTTCTAACCTATCACCCTCTTCAATACTGAATCTGAGAAGCTTCCCTGATGCTTCAGAAGAGACAATGATTTCCGTTGACTCAAAATTACCGTACCCGTCAGCTTTACCGTTTCCTCCGCATCCCGACAGAACGAGTGACGCAAGAACACTTGCGGTTAAGAGCCCTCTTCTGAATTGTTGCATATCCATAGAATAAATTGAGTTATAAGAGTTACTGTAATCACTCATGTCGTTCTACAAGCCTCGTCATCCATTCGGGAATGAGTTGCCTGCGTTCTTCAAGGAGTTGTTGATACTCTGTATCGTTTTTTCCCGAAACGGCCTGCATTGCCCCGGCAGCCACAAAGGGAAAAGCACAGAGAGAGAGCAGGTTGAGCATAAACTGTTCTGCCTCCATGGGAACCAGCTTTCCGCTTTCAGCGCCTTCGTCAAGTTGCCGTTGAAGCCCCTGAAGCATAAAAAGCCGACTGCCTTGTATGATCTCCGAAAACCTTGAAGGGTTGCGGTGCATTTCATGCACTACAAATCCCGGAAGGAATGGATTGTTGACAACGGTGCTGAAATAGGCATCAACAAATGCCCGTACTTTATCCATCAATGGCGCATTGATGTTCATAACAGCAAAAACCGGTGGAACAAGGCGTAAGACGGCATCGGAAAAAACGGCATCAAAAAGCCGTTCCTTGCTTCTGAAATAATAATGAAGCAGAGCTTTGTTGATACCCGCTTCATCGGCTATTTCCTGCATTCGTGCTCCATCATAGCCCTGACGGTAAAACACCTTCTCCGCACTGCAGAGAATCCGGCGCTGGGTTTCAGGTTCCTGATGTACTGTGTTCATTGTTTTCCGCATCACTCCGTTTCTTTTTTTTGAATTTAACCATAAAGTTAAACCATTCGGATAACAGTCAAAGCAAAAACCGTCCTTCGTCAGTAATTTTTTATATTCAGATTAAGAAACAACACAGCATTTCAAGCCTAAAGTATTTTTGATGGCAGATCAGCGCATGCGAAAACCGGAATGGCTCAAACTCAGAATGAAGACTGGTCCGGAATTCGGGGTCATTCAGCGCCTGTTATCTGAAAAATCACTCAATACGGTCTGCCGTTCCGCCAGATGCCCCAATCTTCAGGAGTGCTGGTCTCGTGGAACTGCCACTTTTCTGCTTCTCGGCAATGTCTGTACAAGGAGCTGCAGGTTCTGCGCAATAGGAACTGAACAGAAGCCTCTTCCTCCAGATCCCCAAGAGCCGGCACGAATTGCCGGGGCTGTTCATGACATGAAACTGAAGTTTGTGGTGCTCACCAGTGTGAATCGGGATGATCTGCAGGATGGCGGTGCCGAGCATTGGACTGAAACCATGAAGGCAGTACGGATATCTTCTCCCGACGCAGGTCTGGAGTGCCTCATACCTGATTTTGTGGGTAATGATGATGCTCTCGACCTTCTCATGAAAGAACGCCCGGAAGTACTGAACCACAATATTGAAACGGTTCCAAGACTCTATCACAAGGTACGGCCTGATGCCATCTATCAGCGGTCGCTCTCAATTCTTGACAGGGCCCTTACCCTTCATGGTCTCACCACCAAGTCGGGTATGATGGTTGGTATGGGAGAAACATTTGATGAAGTGCTTTCATCCATGAGAGATCTCAGGGAAGCTGGCTGCTCCAAGCTGACCATAGGGCAGTATCTTCAGCCGACAGCCTCACATCTTCCCGTTGAGCGGTATGTTCCTCCCGAAGAATTTGACGCCTACCGTAAGGAAGCACTCGCTATTGGGTTCTCCTCGGTACAGTCGGGCCCCTTTGTAAGAAGCTCCTATCTTGCCGGCATTAACGAACAACCAAACGAACAGCAATACTAAACACCAAAAGACAACACCACAATGGAATTCAGCGTCCCCTTTATGGTATACACCTACTGGATTATCGCAATCGGTATCGGTCTGGCATTTTTCAGGAAGGACATTTTCTCATTCAGCACCGATTTCGGTCCGCGCCGCATTCTGCTGCTTGCCGGCTCTCTTATCATTGTTGCACTCAATGCATGGGTCTACTCAAACTCAACCTACAGCAGCGGCCGCCCGCTCGACCTCTGGACCCTCCTGGTGTTCAGCATTGGCAACGGCATAGCGGAAACCTTCATGTTCTATGCCGTTTTTCGCCTTGGAACAGCACTTGCAGGCAAGGCCACAAGCAATCCATGGATACTCTTTTCCGCTGGATTCCTCCTCTTTGTCATCTACAGCGGCCTTATCCACGGCATGTTTTGGATCAATATCCTTCCTGAACATGTTGATCAGACAAGCCAGTTCAAGCCCTTTTTCATGCCGGTTCAGATTATGATTGCCGGAAGCTGGGCGTTAAGCTTTTTCTGGTATCGCGACATCCGATCCGTCATTCTCCTCCACGCCATGATTGACTTTACCATGGCCTGGAATGTGCGATTTTCACTTTTCAACTGATCAGCCATGACGACGACATTCAAGGGACGCGTGCTTGTTGCCGGTGCAACAGGACGCACAGGGGTTGAAATTGTCCGCAGGCTGAGGCATTACGGAATTGACTTTCGTCTGTTTGTACGCTCTACCCAAAAGGCTATAACGCTCTTTGGGGTAGATGAAGCTGGCATTCTCCGAGTTGGCTCCATACAGAACAAAGAAGAAACAAGAGAGTCTCTCAAGGGCATTGATGCCGTCTTTGTGCAGTTGGAAGCAATCCCGCTGACCCTGATTCCCCTCCCCCTTCTGCAATCGACAGGGACGGTGTACAGCAGCTCGGAACTCTTGCAAAAGAGGCCGGAGTCAGACAATTCATCCTCATCAGTTCTCTGGGTGCCACAAAAGAAGACCATCCCCTGAACAAATATGGCAAAGTTCTGAGCATGAAGCTTGAGGGCGAAAATACGATCCGTACACTTTTCAGCACCCCCGAATACTCACACACAATCCTTCGCCCAGGAGGACTTCTTGACACCTTCCCATTCCAACACACCCTTGTTTTCAGTACCGGAGACATAATTTCTGGCTCAATTTCAAGGGGCGATATCGCCGAAACTGCCGTCCTTTCCCTCACCGAACCACAAGCGCGAAACACAACATTTGAGCTTGTACAGGGGGATGAGGAACCACAGGTTTCGCATCTCAATACTTTTCTCAGCTCGAAATATAACAGAGAAAAGTGTTGACTGAAAATAGAGTATACTGCACAAAAATAAATAAGAATGGCTAATTTATTTTGATCTTATTTGCCTCTGCGAGCCATAAAAATATTATTCACAAGATCATCTAAATTGTTTCATTATAATTTCTTATAATTTATAGCCTTTATCGTTTTATGAGTATTCGAAGTGCTAATAACCGCTACAGATAACTGTTCGGCGAATGCGATCAAATTCAATTACAATAATCAGAGGTGGGACTGTTCAAGTAGAGCATACGCTGTTCAGTGGGCAGTCTTTTGTGTGGAATAAATCAAACCATACGCCTGGAATATATTCATCAGTAATAGATGGCTCTTCTGTATTGATTCAGCAGATAAATCCCACCTCTTTTTCTGTAACAACTGGGGCGAATAACCTCTATGGTATTCCTCTGAGACGATTCTTTGAACGGTATTTTTCTCTTGACATAGCAACCCAAATGCTCTTTGATGAAGAATTCCATACCCGCTTTCCTGAACTCACAGCTCGACTTCTTTATCTGGAAGGGTTGCGAGTACTCAGGCAGGATCCTTATGAAACCCTTGTCACATTCATGTGCGCCCAGGGAATAGGTATGGCGATGATCCGACGACAGGTCTCCATGCTTTGCCGCTGTTTCGGGAGAGAGACAAAAGAAGGTGTAAACGGCATTGACACTCCCCTTTTCAGCTTTCCCGCCCCGTCCGATCTTGCCGGTGCAGACCCTGAACTGCTCAGAGGATGCTGCAACAACAATTCCGTGCGTGCCGGCAACATTCGGGAGGCTTCGCGTCTTGTGGCACTCGGAAAACTTGACCTTCAGGCTCTTTCAGACCCTTCCTTGCCGTTAAGCGAACTTCAGGCTGAACTCACAGCGCTGAAGGGCATTGGATATAAGATAGCTGACTGCATTGCTCTCTTCGGAATGGGCCGTTTTGACGCCTTTCCTATCGACACGCATGTAGAGCAATTTTTATCTGCCTGGTTCGGGATAGGATCCCATCAGAAAGGGCTCAGTCAAAAGAGATATCTTCATCTGCAGGAAAAAGCGGTAGATCTCCTTGGAACAAGCCTTTCAGGATATGCAGGCCATCACCTTTTTCACTGCTGGAGAACAACGGAGCGGAACATGAAAGCTTTTTAATCACAGGCTTTTTTCTCAACCGCTAATTCAATACCTTAAGAAACCAAAATACAGCCATTAACGCCTGTTAGAGCCTTATGCCACAGCGAACCACCACTGAGAGATGTTGAAAATCTTCGAGAAACTTTTCGGCTCAAAGCACGAAAAAGATATACAGAAAATCCAGCCTGTCATCACTCGCATAAACGAGATTCAGGAGGGAATGAAATCTCTCAGTGATGAGGAACTGAAGGAAAAAGGCAGAGATCTCAAGTCAAAGGTTCGTGGCTCCCTTCAGCCAATTGAGGATAAAAAGCGTGACCTGTACAGTCAGCTTGACAACGCCGAAATTTCGCTGGAAGAGGCTGAATCAATCCACTCCTCTCTTGATGCTCTCGCAACAGAGTATGAAGAAACCACCGCTTCGGCTCTTGAAGAGGTGCTTCCTGAAACTTTTGCCCTTGTTAAAGAGACCTGCCGTCGCCTTAAGGGGCTAACCTATCAGGTTATGGGAAGGGATGTTGTATGGGACATGGTCCCCTATGATGTGCAGCTCATAGGCGGCATTGTCCTGCATTCGGGAAAAATATCCGAAATGGCTACAGGAGAAGGCAAAACCCTTGTTTCAACTCTTCCTACATTTCTCAATGCATTGACAGGGCGAGGCGTTCATCTGGTAACGGTTAACGACTATCTGGCACAGCGCGACAAAGAATGGATGAATCCGATCTTTGCCTTTCACAGCATATCGGTAGGTGTTATTCTCAATACCATGAGGCCCGAAGAACGACGCCAGCAGTACCAGTGTGATGTCACCTACGGCACCAACAATGAATTCGGTTTTGATTATCTGCGTGACAATATGGCCGGAACTGTTGAGGACATGGTGCAGCGCGATTTCTATTACGCCATTGTTGATGAGGTTGACAGTGTGCTTATTGATGAGGCACGCACGCCGCTGATCATCTCCGGCCCTGTCCCTAATTCCGACAACAGCCAGTTTCAGGAAATCAAACCCTGGATTGAGCAGATTGTCCGCGCCCAGCAGCAGCTTGCCGCATCATATCTCAGCGAGGCTGAAAAAGCCCTTAAAATTTCGCCGCAAAGCCCCGAGGCCGGTCTTGCGCTGCTTCGGGTCAAACGGGGACAACCCAAAAACACCCGCTTCATTAAAGTACTCTCCCAGCAGGGCATGGCCAAACTCATTCAGGTCACTGAAAATGAGTATCTGCGCGATAATTCAAGTCGGATGCATGAGGTTGACGATGAACTCTACTTTGCTGTTGATGAAAAAGGCGGAACCATTGATCTTACAGACAAGGGACGCGAGTTTCTCAGTAAACTGAGCCATCAGGACAGGGATCTTTTCCTTCTTCCCGATGTAGGCACTGAAGTTGCCGCCATTGATGACGATGAAGCTGTCAGCGCTGCCGACAAAGTCACCCACAAGGACGCAGTCTACCGTCTCTTTGCCGAGCGCTCCGAGCGCCTGCACAACATAAGCCAGTTGCTGAAGGCATACTCCCTGTTTCTTAAGGATGACGAATATGTTGTCCAGAACGGACAGGTAATGATTGTTGATGAGTTCACCGGCCGGATTCTGCCGGGCAGACGATACAGCGACGGACTGCATCAGGCAATTGAGGCCAAGGAGAATGTGAAGATTGAGGGTGAAACACAGACCATGGCAACCGTTACCATCCAGAACTTCTTCCGCCTGTATAAAAAGCTTGCAGGAATGACCGGTACAGCGGAAACGGAAGCATCGGAATTTTATGAAATCTACAAGCTCGATGTTGTCGCCATTCCCAGTAACCGTCCCATTGTCCGAAAAGACATGGACGACCTGGTATACAAAACCCGGCGGGAAAAATACAACGCCATTGCACTCAAAGTAGAGGAGCTCCAGAAAAAAGGACAGCCTGTGCTGGTTGGAACCACCAGCGTTGAGGTTTCCGAAACTCTGTCAAGAATGTTGAGAGCGCGACGAATCGCCCACAATGTGCTCAATGCAAAGCAGAACGAACGGGAGGCTGAAATTGTTGAGGACGCAGGCCGCTCCGGAGCAGTGACTATTGCCACAAACATGGCCGGCCGAGGCACAGACATCAAGCTCGGTCAGGGGGTCAGGGAAAGCGGCGGCCTTTACATTCTTGGTTCAGAACGCCATGAGTCGCGCCGTATTGACCGTCAGCTTCGCGGCCGCGCTGGGCGTCAGGGAGATCCCGGTGAATCGGTGTTTTTTGTCTCTCTTGAAGATGAACTTATGCGGCTGTTCGGTTCAGATAGGGTTATTTCAGTTATGGACCGGCTCGGCCATGAAGAGGGCGATGTGATTGAACACTCCATGATCACTAAATCAATTGAACGGGCCCAAAAAAAGGTTGAGGAGCAAAACTTCGCAATCCGCAAGCGGCTGCTTGAATATGACGATGTTCTCAACCAGCAGCGCGAAGTCATCTACACCCGTCGCCGTGACGGCCTCATAAAGGAACGCCTTACCAGCGACATTCTCGACCTCCTGCGCGACTATTGCGACACGGTGATTGAAAAACACGCCAAGAGTCTGGACAGTAACGCCATTGAAGAGCAGTTGCTTCGTGAGCTCTCCATTGAATTCAAGCCCGACAGAAACAGGCTTGAGGAAAATTCTGCGGGAGTTTCCGATGAACTCTACACCACAGCCCTCGCCTACTACCGCAGAAAAGAGGAAGCAGTCCCCGCCGACATCATGCGCCAGATTGAAAAATATGCCGTTCTCAGCGTGATAGACAAGCAGTGGCGCGACCATCTCCGTGAAATCGACACGCTGCGTGAAGGAATCAACCTTCGTGCATACGGCCAGAAAGACCCTCTTCTCGAATACAAGCAGGAAGCATACAACCTTTTTATCCAGATGCTTTCTGAAATTGAGCTTGAAACCCTCTCTCTCGCCTTCAAACTCTTTCCCATCAACCCTGAAGAGGCACGGGAAATTGAAGAACGCCAGAAACAGGCCGCAGTCCGTCAGGAAAAACTTGTGACCCAACACGAAGAAGCCGGCAGTGTATATAATGCGTCACAGGAGACTCACAATGAAGCTCCTCCGCAGCGACCGGTAACTGCAGATGCAAAACCCGGCAGAAACGACCCTTGCCCCTGCGGAAGCGGAAAAAAATACAAAAACTGTCATGGCCAGCAGCCCTGAACCCGCCTGGAAACACTTAATAGAGCGAGAAGCCTTAACTATGAAACAGACTGAACCTGAAGTGACATTGGCCCTGGTAAGAGAACATGGTCTGAATGAAGAAGAGTACGGGGAAATTCTTGACATTCTCGGAAGGACCCCGTCATTTACAGAACTGGGAATTTTTTCCGTCATGTGGTCTGAACACTGCAGCTACAAAAATTCCATAGCAGTACTCAAAACCCTCCCCCGTGATGGCGGAGCCCTTCTGACAGGTGCCGGTGAGGAAAATGCCGGTCTTGTTGATATCGGCGACAACCTTGCTGTGGCATTCAAAATTGAATCGCACAACCACCCCTCCGCTGTTGAACCCTACCAAGGTGCGGCTACAGGCGTAGGCGGCATACACCGCGACATTTTCACCATGGGGGCCCGTCCGGTGGCTTCTCTCAATTCACTCCGCTTCGGTTCCCCCAAAGACCCCCGGGTCCGCTATCTGGTTGATGGTGTTGTTCGCGGAATTGGCGATTATGGGAACTCATTCGGCGTACCTACAGTAGGTGGTGAAATCTATTTTGAGGACTGCTATACCGGCAACCCACTGGTCAACGCCATGTCAGTCGGCATTGTAGAGCACCATAAAACGGTCAGCGCAACGGCAGAGGGTGAGGGCAATCCGGTTCTTATTGTTGGCTCTGCTACCGGCCGCGACGGCATTCATGGAGCTACTTTCGCGTCTGAAGATTTGAGCGAAGCATCTGAAGACAAACGACCCAGCGTGCAGGTTGGAGACCCTTTCGCCGAAAAACTTCTGCTTGAAGCAACCCTTGAGGCAATAGCAACCGGTTATGTTGCAGGACTTCAGGATATGGGAGCGGCCGGCATTACCAGCTCCACTTCCGAGATGAGCGCACGCGGAATTGAGAAAAACGGCACCGGCGGCATCATGATAGACCTTGACCTCGTCCCCGCCCGCGAAGAGGGAATGAGCGCGTATGAACTCATGCTTTCCGAATCACAGGAAAGGATGCTTATTGTCGCCAAGAAAGGCCATGAAGAGGATATTATAGCGGTATACAGGAAATGGGATGTGCAGGCAGTCACAGTCGGGCGCGTAACATCCGACAACCATGTCAAGGTGCACTACCGCGGCGAGCTTGTTGCCGACATTCCTGCTGAGTCGCTTGTGCTTGGCGGCGGAGCCCCGGTGTATATCCGTGAGGCTGTTGAAAAGAAACCCGATACGCTCCCGGCTGAAATGCTCTCCGACAGCTCTCTCAACCTGAAAGATCTCTCCATTGCCCTGCTTTCCCGTCCTAACATTGCAAGCAAGCGGTGGGTCTACCGCCAATACGACTCAATGGTGCAGACCAACACCGTAACCCCTGTTGGCCATACTGACGCAGCAGTCATTCGCATTAAGGGCACAAAGAAAGCCCTGGCCATGAAAACCGACTGCAATTCACGGTATGTCTATCTCAACCCTCTGGCCGGCGGAAAAATAGCTGTTGCTGAATGTGCCCGCAACATCGCATGTTCAGGGGCCCGTCCGCTTGCCATCACCAACTGCCTGAACTTCGGCAACCCTTATAAGCCTGAGGTATATTTCCAATTCAAAACTTCCGTTCAGGGAATGGGAGAAGCCTGCCGGATATTCAGTACGCCAGTAACAGGTGGAAATGTAAGCTTTTACAATGAGTCCACACACGGTGGGGGCCGGGCAGCCATCTACCCTACCCCCACTATTGGCATGATTGGCCTTCTTGACGATATTGACAATCTGGTCGGCTCCACATTCACAACACCGGGCGATGCCATCATCATGTTTGGAGAACCTTCACTCGGTCTTGACGGAAGTGAATATCAGATAATGCAGTACGGTACGCCGGGTACAGACGCCCCCGCTATTGACCTTGAGCATGAAAAGAACCTCCAGAATCTTCTGGTTGCGCTTGCCGGCAAAAAACTGCTGCACTCCGCCCATGATGTGTCTGACGGCGGCCTTTTCGTCGCTCTGGCAGAAAAAGCCATTATGAATGAATCTGCCCAGCTCGGGTTTGATGTTGACTTAGAAGACTGCGGATCTGGTCCTTACAGTATGCAGCAGCAGCTCTTTAGCGAAGCTCAGGGTCGTGTTGTTGCCACAATAGCCCCCGAGTCAGCCCGTGCCGTTATTGAAGAGGCAGTTGCCTGCAATGTGCCGGTAAGAGTTATAGGAAAAGTTGTTCCACAGGGAGCAGCCATTGCTGTGGACGGGCACGACACCCTTCGCTTCAGTACAGCCGAGCTCTCCCGCGCATACTATGACGCGCTTGAAAACGAACTTCACCTCAACGAACTCCTGTAAGCCATGAAACCCATCCTGACAGCCGTTGAAATGCAGCAGGCCGATAGGGCGGCTGCCGAGCGATTCCATATCAGCGAAGCATGCCTGATGGAGCTGGCAGGAAAAGAGTGTGTCCGCGTAACACTTGAGCAGCTTGAACTCTCCTCTCCCGCTGATATGGAATTTCTGGTTGTTGCCGGCAGAGGAAACAATGGCGGCGACGGATTTGTCATCGCCCGACATCTGCTCAACCTCGGCGCCACCGTTGACCTCGTTCTTCTTTACCCCGAGAGTACTTCTACGGGAGCCGCGGCAAGCAATCTTGCCATTCTTGAGTCATATTTCAGCAACAACCTTCCTCTTCGCATCTTCAAGTCGCTGCAGGAAGCCCTTCCGTTTGTTTCTGAACGCCCCTACAGCGTCATGTTCGATGCCATGACTGGAACCGGCCTCAGGATAACAGAGCCAGGAATGGCTCTACGCCCCCCACTGAACGAAGGCATAGAGCTTCTGAACGCTCTGCATGAACGCACGGAAGCAATGACAGCAGCAGTTGACATTCCCTCAGGGCTTGATGCAACCAGTGGCCTCGGGGCAGAATGTGTTGTTGAAGCCGACTATACGGTCACTATGGCGTTTTTAAAAACAGGGCTTCTCTTAAACGAAGGTCCTAGGGCTGCAGGAGAAGTGGTAGTAGCTGAAATCTCCATCCCCGAGTGGATGGTCGACGAACCTGGCTGCATGCTGATAGATGAATGTTTGCTGCTGAACATTTTGTGCTCCGGCCGGAAAAAAGCGCTAAACATGAGAATGGAAAGGTGCTCATTGTTGCAGGCTCCCACTGCGAAGAAAGCTCTATGGGCGGTGCCGCAATCCTCTCTGCTGGAGCTGCCATAAAAGCCGGTGCCGGTTATGTCGCCGTTGCCTTTCCTCCTGCCCTCGCGTCCTTTGTGCATGCTGCAGTTCCTGAAGCTGTCGTCATCAATCAGGATCTGAATACAATAATAAAGAAGGCTGCATGGGCAGACACCATACTGATAGGGCCGGGCCTCGGCCGCAGAAAGGAGTCTCTCGACCTGGTTGAAGAACTCCTTAAAAGCCCGGGAATAACCTCCAGAAAGCTGATACTTGATGCCGACGCACTCTATGCCGTTGCCCAAAGAGGGCTTCAGAGCATGCTCGCCAAGATTCCTGAGGTTCTTCTGACACCGCATTTCGGCGAATTCTCAAGACTTGCAGGAACATCTGCCAATGAAGCTTCAACAGATCCCATAAACAGTGCCCGGCAGTTCGTACTGAACTATAGAGCAGCGATACTGCTTAAAGGGGCTCCCACCCTCATTGCATCACCTTCCTCCCCCGTTCTCCTCAACACCAGCGGAACTGAAGCCCTTGCAACAGCCGGCACAGGCGATGTTCTTTCAGGCATGATTGCAGCTTTTTCCGCTAAGGGAGAAGCCCTTGTGGATGCCGCAGCTGCTGCAGCATGGTTCCATGGCAGGGCTGGCGACCTCGCAGGAAATGTGTCAAGCCTCGTTTCCGCATCAATGGTTCTCGGCTCAATTGCAGCTGCCATTGAAGAGGTCTTCGACTTCGAATCGTGAAGGTTTACAGGGCACCCGTACAGACACTCTGATCATCAATATGTCTTATTCTTCTTCTCCTGGGGCTCCGTGGCCGCGGAGAAACTTCCGGATGTTGCGCGCTGCCTGACGGATGCGCTCTTCGTTTTCTATCATCGCAATCCTGACATATTCGTCACCGTACGCACCGAACCCTATTCCGGGGCTGACTGCCACCTTTCCTTCCGTCAAAAGCCGTTTGCTGAACTCCAGACTTCCCATTTTTCGGAACGGTTCGGGTATATGAGCCCACACAAACATGCTCGCCCGAGGGGTGGTAAGAGGCCATCCGGCATTCTCAAAGCTGCTGACCATCACATCCCGCCGTTTTCGGTAGACTTCCGTAATCTCCTTCACACAGGCCTGGTCGCCATTTAAGGCAACAGTAGAGGCAACCTGTATCGGAGTAAAAGTACCATAGTCAAGCCAGCTCTTTATTTTCTCAAGCGCGCCAATCAGCTTTGCGTTGCCAACCATGAATCCCATCCGCCAACCTGCCATATTGTAGGTTTTTGAAAGGGTATAACTTTCAACAGCAACATCCTTGGCACCCGGAACCTGAAGGATAGAGGGGGTTACATAGCCATCATAGGTTATCTCTGCGTAAGCAATGTCGCTGATGATGTAGAACCGCTCTTCACGGGCAAGAGCAACAAGCCTTTCATAAAAGGAAAGCTCAACGGTAGCCGTTGTGGGGTTGTTCGGGAAGTTGACCACCAGATACTTTGGCTTCGGGGTTGACTCGCGAAGTGCAGTTTCAATGTTCCGAAAAAAGCCTTCCTCGTCAAGCGTAAAGTCATCGTTCAGTTCAAGGCGCATGCGGTGAACATTGCCGCCGGCAAGAATGAAAGCCTGAGAATGAATCGGATAACAGGGATCAGGCACCATGGCCAGATCTCCAGGGTTGGTGATAGCCTGTACCAGATGTACATAACCCTCCTTGGAGCCCATGGTCACCACCACTTCACGGTCAAGGTCAAGATCAACATTGTACTTTCTCTGATACCAGTTCCCCACTGCTCCGCGAAGCTTGTAAATACCCTTGGATACTGAATACCCGTGCGTTCTGGGCTTATTGAGCTCTCAACAAGTTTGTCAACAATGTGCTGCGGGGTTGGTCCGTCGGGATTGCCCATAGAAAAATCAATGACATCCTCCCCTGCACGCCGTTCGGCCATCTTCAGCTCATTGACAGCAGCAAATACATACTTCGGAAGCCGCTTGATCCGATCAAACTCTATTTCGTCAAACATGGTATCTGTCAAGAAAATAATTGTGTTATCAACACCGCATCTCATTCAAGCATAAGCAAAAAGCAGATGAAATCAATACCGCTTTCTATTATTTTTCAAGCTCAGAAGTACATGCCGGGCAACGGGTTGCCTTGAGCGGCACCGGACTCAGGCAGAAAGGGCATGGCTTTGTTGAAGGAGGTGGCGTCGCATCCTCTTTTTTTCGCATTGAATTGATTCCCCTTACAAGGAGATAAACCGCAAAAGCCATGATGGTGAAACTGATCATCGCATTGACAAAAAGCCCGTAGTTGATGGTGACGGCACCAGCCGCCTGAGCCTGTTCGAGCGCTGCGTAGGGTCCGGGGGTGGAGCCTTCGCTGAGAAGGAAATAAAGGTCGGCAAAATCGACGCCCCCTGTTAAAAAACCGAGCGGAGGCATCATGACATCCGTCACTAGCGTGTTGACCAGCTTGCCGAAAGCTCCTCCAATTATAATACCGACCGCCATATCGACCACATTGCCACGAAGTGCAAACTCTTTGAACTGTTTAAGCATGACTGTTTTCCTCCCGTATTTTTTTCATAAAAAACACATCATATTTATCCATACACTCATCATTGTATATACTTAAATGGGCTCTTCGCCGATTTTAATGGAAAACGGGGTCAAATGGGTAGCTTGGCGTAGTTCCAAGCATCATCCATCCTTACCCTACTACCTCTTATGCAAAGCCTGACCACCCATTACCAGCAGCTCCTCGGACTTCCTTCAACCTGGAAGGTTGAGAATGTCGACCTGTCCATGACAGGCCTGCAGGTAGTCATCAGACTTGTCTATATCGGAAAGAACATTGAGTGCCCGGAATGTGGTGAACCCTGTGGCATATATGACCACGCTCCCGAGCAGAAATGGCGTCATCTGGATACCATGCAGTTTGAAACCATCCTTGTTGCCCGACTTCCCCGTACCAACTGCACCCAGTGCGGAGTCAAGACCCTCGGTGCCCCATGGGCGGACAAGCATTCTCGATTCACCCTGATGTTCGAGGGTTTTGTCGTTCAGCTTCTGCAGCACTGTGCCAACACGCAGGCTGTCGCAAAATTGCTGGGGCTGAGTTGGCATTCCGTTGATGACATCATGCGCCGCGCTGTCAACCGTGGTATGGAGCGTCGGGACGCCGAAGTCATAGAACATCTCGGCATTGAGAAAAGA
>FUWD013022336.1_pt1 | contig 18714 bp, 24 predicted proteins | sample 1063281 | NCBI WGS metagenome assembly FUWD01 (sample SAMEA79048168, study PRJEB19326) | metagenome | biome: marine | reverse complement strand
AAGAAGAAAGATGCCAAGAAAGAAGATGGTTCAGAGATGAATGACAAGGAGAAACGTAAAGCTGCACTGGATAAGGCGCGTAAATATCAAGAGTCAAGACGTAAAAAGAAAGAAGATTAGGTTAGTATTCAGTAACGGTTGATTACTGAAGATGCCAGCTCATACACACCTTGCTTATCGGCGTAATGCACAAGCTGCTGCGCAGAACCACAAGGTGCGTAAACGTGATGACGAAGATCTTCTACTGAAGGCACGGGAAGACTTTGCCTTCTTTTGTGAATACATTGACGAAAAAAGAAACCAGCTAAGCACCATCTAGAGTGGCATCATCACCTTGTCCCAAACCAAGACAGTGACTGCCTTCTTAAGATCGCTGGCCCCAACCTAGACTTACTTGCCAGCAGGGGTTCGGCCAAATCTACAGTCTTGGGTTTGCTTGCGGCATGGGCAATTGGCGTTCATACCACTGCCAAGAAACCTCTCCAGATTCTTTACTTGTCTTATACGGTTGATATTGCACGTTCCAAGTCGGCAACCATTAAACGTATTATTGAAAGCAAGCGATATCAAGATGTTTTCCCATCCGTACGTCTTCTTAAAAACGTAACCAGTAATGAGTACTGGTCCATTGATTACCGCTTTGCTGGAATTGAAAACACAGGTGACGAACAATTTACTTTGTGTGCAGCAGGCCTAAAGGGTTCCGTTACTTCCAAACGTAGTCACCTGGTTTGTATCGATGACCCTATCAAGAGTAGTGCTGACATATCAAACCCAGATATCAGGCGCACCATGCAAGACAACTGGAACGCAGTTATTGCACCCACCATGTTTGAAGGTGGACGTGCAATTTGCCTGGGTACCAGATTTAGGCATGACGATATTCACGCTACTACTTTCAACGAGCAAAACAATTGGCGACAGATTATTCTTTCTGCCATCAACACTGATCCTGTAACAGGAGAAGAAGAATCCTATTGGCCAGAAATGTGGTCACTTGAGTACCTAAAAGAAAAGAAACGGCAGGCACCTATTGCTTTTTCTTTCCAGTACATGAATCAAATCGTCAGGCAGAATGAGCTTTCTCTTTCTCCTGAACTGCTAGTCAAAGCAGAGATTGCAACTGAGTTTGATGCGTTAGGTATTGGGGTTGATCTATCTGCTGGTGTCAAAGAAAAGAATGATTACACAGTAATGATTCTTGGAGGACGTATTGGTGATCAGATTCATATTATTGATTACAGACGCCTTCGCGTCATGGGAAATTTGGAAAAACTAGATGAGTTAAAAGAACTTCTCAATGACTGGTCCATCATTGGAAAAGAAGAAAATGGTCTTTACTTCCCTACATATTCGACATGTGATATTTGGTCTGAATCAGTGGCATACCAGGCATCCCTGGAGTCAGACTTTAAACGTGTTTGCCTGAACAACGAAGGACTGTATAACTTGATTTGGCATCCTGTCAAAGCATTCCGAGCGGATAAGTTGGCTCGTTTCAGAGGAATCATGGGCATGTTTGAAGATCGCAAAGTAATATTTAATCGCTACCGCAACTTTACAACTCTGTTTGAAGAGTTGACAAATTTTGGTGTTAGCAGCCACGATGACTGTGTTGACTCGTTAGTCTGGCTTATTACAGGTTTAATGCGTAAGGGTAATCTTCAAATTGACTTCTAGATAGTAAAATATTAAAAAGCATTTAGGTCGTGGGGCCAGAATATATAGCACTTGGCTTAACGGCTCTTATCTCTTCGATAGGAGGTGGTAGCTGGGTAGCCAATAAAATTCTTGCCCGCGCACACGAAAGAGTGCGAACCCTGCATGACATGTTACATACACAAGAGAACCGGTTAAGCGCGTTGGAGAATCAAGTAAACCGCCTTCCCTTGGAGTATGTTCTTAAAGTTGATTTCTTAAGGGAAATTCAAGAAATGCATGACAACTTTAAACAAATCAATACTAAGCTTGATAAGCTAATAGAAAAGCTTTTAGCAAAATGACTGGCTACATCATAGAAATTCAAGAGGCTGATTCCGGAGATTTGTTTATTGAGCTTCCAGATGAACTGATTGATGAATTGTCCTGGCAAGAAGGAGATGTTTTGAACTGGGACTTGAAGGGTGCAGGAATTGTGTTGAGTAAGGTACACGATGCTTCTGGTTACCAAGTAGAGGAAGAGTAAAATAAAATCACTAGGAATCAGTCACATGTTTTACGGCGGCGAAAATAACGTACCAGGCGCCCCTGGAAATGTGGGTGCATATCGAAACATGCTTGCAGGATTAGATTTACCCATACCGGGCGGAAGACTGAATCGAGGCGGTGATCTACGTAATCAAAATCGCCCTGGTGGGCAAACTGAAACAATGCCGACTCGTCCCATGCTTCCTAGTGAGTACGGTCCTGCAATTGATGTAAAGTACCGCCAAGCGATGGGTATGTCAGGGATGATGCCAATGGGTAATGCTGGTTTCTTTATGGGACCACAGATGGGCCAAGGCCTACCTCCTGGTTACGTGAATAAAACTGTTTCCTAAAAATCTGTTAAACTAAAAACAAGTAGCGTTGAGAATAGTTAATGGCTGTTGATGCTAAGGGTCGCCTTAAAGAAATTGTTGATTCCTACCTCGACAAGGACGGAGGGGCTGGTGTAGACACTGGCATTGTTGCTTCTCATCTATCTCAAATGAAAATGTTTGGCATCCGCCAGGGTGTTGAATTTTTTCCGGCGCAAGACAACTTTGGTAATCAACGCAAAGACTTTATTGACCGCGTAGTTAAATACAACCAACTAGACACACGCCTGGATTCGATCTGGGATAATTGCATGTGTGACGGGCAGGGCCTGTTCTACATACGTCCAACACAAGCCAACTACCGTCTCTATTATTTCCGTAAGCATGAGTACCGTACTTACTACAACATAGACGGTGAGCTGGATGAGGTGGTCATCATCTACAGCTATCGTGTGCGCAATGGTTTTGGATACACACAAGATGTGAACCAAAGCAGCTTAATGGGCCCGGCAACCCTTGGTGGACAGGGAACCAGACGTTTCATTAAACTGTCAATCAAACGCAAGACAATTGAGGAAACTCATTCAGAAGGTGAGCTTTCATTTGATCAGCCACATTCTGTGGCATCAGGTCAAACTAAAACATTTAAAAACACTCTCGGGTTTATTCCCTGTGTAGAAATCTTCAACAACCCCAAAGGCTTCTCTACTGAAGGCGTGGGTGAGTTTGATGGGCTTGCCAATCACATTGTTACGCATGATGAATTGGTGCGTACCATGCGTAAGAACATCCAGTTCTTTGGCAGCCCAACCCTCCTATCTTCCCGTCCAAAGACAGACCTGATTGAAGCCGGTGGCGACTCTGTTGTACAGCGTCCATCTATTGCAGCCAACTCAGGTTTTACCAGTCAAGCTGCCCTTAGCCGTTCCACATTTAAATCAGATCCTGTTAGCCGTGGTGTTGATGGACAGATTCGTGTACCAAGGATTATCGCAAACCTGGAGCCAAACGACCGAGTTGGTTACATTGTTCCAGATGCAATTACAGGAGACCAAAATTCATTTGCACGTCAGTATCGAGAAGAAATCCGCACCGCCCTTGGTGGTGTAGACGAACTATCTATTTCAGCAGGCGTTACGGCAACAGAATACAAGTCACTATTTGGACGTGTATCTGCCAACATCCAAAAAGAAAGACAAATGGCAATTTATACGTATGGTATCTCTCGTTGCCTCGAATTAATCATCTACCAGGAAGAGCGTTTATTCCGTGAAACCTTAGCTGCTGCCGCTGGACTTGAGAAGCCAGTAGAGCCAAAAGAAGATGCGCCGCAAGAGCAGTTGGATATGTATGCTGATGCCTTAGTTGGTTTTGATGAGCGTGTCAAGCAATTAATGATGGCTTGTGTTAAAACACAACAAGTACCGCCCGGTGTATTAGGTCTTATCCCTGACGGAGATTTAACCGTGCAGTGGCGTTGGTTAGGACCTGTTTATGAAGACTCCACCCAGGATATACTTAATAATTCCATCGTGGTACGCAACCTACAAGAATTAGGTGTTGATAGCATTGAAGCACTGAAATACCTCTTCCCGTCAAAAACGGATGAGGAACGAGCCGAGATGTTATCTGGGTTCCCGTTCAGGATGGTGGGAGAATTACAGAATGCATATTCTTCTTTCTCTCGCTTAGTGGGTGGCATGATGCAGACCCCCCACCCGCAATCACCGGATTTACCGATGGCTGCGGATCCCAGATTGGATCTTACTCCGTATCTGTATCGAACTCTTGAAGCATTACAAAAGGAGATGAGTTATGCAGGACGCTACCGTCCAATCGATCCCACAGATGAGCCAAGCACCAGCAGTAGCTCCCAGCAGCTACGTGGTACCGGCTCAGTCGGCTCCGGCGCCCAGCTACCAAGCAGCACCGGTACCGTATCAAGTGGGTATGAGCTACCCCCAAGCGGTACCTCAGGCAGCCCCCAGCTACCAATCAGCCCCTACTCAGTACGCCCCCCAGTACCAACAAGCGGACCCATCGCAGACCTCCTCGGCGGGCAATCCTTGGGAGTCGGCGTTCAACAAGGTAGTGAACCTGCTGAGCGCACCAGTCCAATCCCCGTTCCAGGGGCAACCCTCAGCACCGACGCCTCAGTACGCCCCGGCGAACTACGGACAAGTCAGCAGCCCAGCTACGCAACAATCGGCTCCGCAGACCTGGCAAGCCAACCCGGCATACTCGCCCAGCTCTTCCCCAACTTACTTGACGGGCTCTTCGGCGGCGCAAGCTCACGCGGAAGTGAACAGCGCGGTAGCGGATTACTACAACCTAAGCCAGGAAAGCCGCCAAGTAATCGACGCGTTCGGGATGGAAGCTCCCGCCGTCCTAAATAACTACGCCCTTAACTTGGAAGGGATGCTGGATAGTGCAGTGGCCTGGGGCAACCAAGCTGCTAATACCATCCAGGGTTATGCACAGTTCGCCGTTAATGAGCATCAGGAGAACCTTGCTTATAACGAAATCCTTACCAACCCCGACGTACTTAGCGATTACACGCTGAAGTTCTTCGGTCCTGAAGGTCCGTACCCTGTGTACGAAAGTGAGCAGCAACTGGAAACCCCTGGTTACCGCACTCAACCTGTTGCTTATGAACAGGGTCAATTCCCTGCTCCCCCCTCTGCTGTTGCCGCTCAACAGCCTGAAAACTTCTGGGGTAGCTTCAAAGACATGATGGATCGTGATCCCCAGAATGCCTGGCGCGTCATCAACCAAGCTCAGCCTCAAGTCCTAGCAAACAAATTGTTTGTGATGGAGTAAGTAAATGAGGTCACTTCTTAAGTATGGCGTACCCGCTGCCGCTGGCTTGGCCACGGGTGGGTACGCCCTTTCTCAAGGTGAAGATCCTGGTTCCGCAGCACTTGCCGGTATTGCTGGCGGTCTTGGTGGGGCAGCAGGCTTGCTTGGTGCTCGCGGTCTTGCTGGCAAGTACATGCCAAAAGATATGCAAGAGATGCTCCTTAACGCTGCGGCAAAAAACCGTGAAGGCGGTAAACGCCAAGCTGTTCTTTTAAACGCTGCAGAAGCAGCAGGCAACGTAAATACCCGCAATCTTGGTAAAGGTGTCGCCGCAGGTCTTGTTCCTGCTTCTGCACTTGTAGCTGGCTTGGGTGGTATTGCTGCTGGCGGCGGACTTGGGGCAATGGGTGTACCTGGATTTAATCCAAATGTGATCAGTGATCCTGAAACACCAGGCTCCAGCAATACCTATATGGCGCGTAATTCTACGCCCACGATGCGTTATTTGGGTTGATAAATTATCAACTGCTAAAATTCATTTAGATAAGACAATCTTGTCTAAATCTTTCACCTGACATCCCTGTCCTGCGACACTGGAGGATAAACACAAGTGTTCATTGATACCGACTTTCCTAAGATTTTGGGCGCGGAACTCTACCGTCCCCATCCTGCTTACATCTGCGAGATGGCAGTAGAGCCCGTGGTCGTCCACGACTTTACTCGCCAACCCGGTCAGACCGTTCAGCTCGACCGCTACAAGTTCTGGGGTAACCCCGGTACTAAGGATAGCCGCGAGCGCATTTCCGACCAGACCATTGGTACCGCCAACAGCCGTAACATCACCAAGGAGAAAGTCCTGGTGGTGCTAAAGGAATACACCGGCCCTGCGGACCCCGGCGATCCCACCCAGCCCAGCACCTTTAAGATTGCTCGTGAAACCCTGATTACCGCCCAGCGCATGCTGCTGGACACCGGTAACCTAAACATGTTCCACCAGAGCATCGGTTCGCTGACCCTGCTCGATGACTATCGCCGGTGGCGTGACCGCGTCTTCCTTGACGAACTGTCCAAAGCCGAAGCTAACGGTCCTGCATCTTCTAGCCAAGGTGGTTACTACTTCCCTGGTGGTAAGACCAAGAACCCTGTGTACTCAGCAACTGAGTACACTGCTAACGTTCAGCAGTTCCAGGTGCGTACCGACCTTCTAACCGTTGTTAAGGACTTGCGCAAGCGCAACGTTCCTACCTTTGCTGATGGTCTGTACCGTTGTATTTGCGATCCCACATTCATGATGCACCTGCGTCGTGACCCTGACTTCCGTGAGATTGCTCGTTACTCTGGTAACCCAGGACAAGGTATGTACATGGGCAACCCCATGATGCCTAACAACGCTAGCTTCTTCCAGGGCCCGCAAGCTGGCCAAGGTTATTTCCTGGCTGGCGAACCTGTTATGCCTACTGGCGTTCAGTTTGAAGGCGTGAAGTTCTTCGAATCGACCAACTTCCCCAACAAGACACAAGCTGCTACCCTTGGCACTTCACCTGGTGCTGGTACCTACGAAGTTGCTCAAGGTTACTTCTTCGGTCCTCAAGCTGTTGGCGTTGGTATCGGCGGCCCGAATGCTCAGGTCCTGATCAACAACAACGACGATTTCAGCCGCTTCATCATTCTGATCTGGCAACTGTATGCCGGTTTTGATATCCTGAACAAGGACTTTATTACCACGGCGTTCAGCTTCCTGCTAGATGACGGCGATATCTGATAAAGAATAAATTACATTAAGGAGGAATAAATGTCCTATCTTTCAGCTAAGAAAATTTATCCCGGCAACTGGGCAGAGCCCCTGAATAGCTGGTATAAAAACATCGACAATACCCAAGACGGTACTAACGACTCTTCCAAGGGCGGCCCCACTTCTGTGTTGGCCATCCCTGGTTATCGTTATTTCCAAGCCCGTGGTTACGTCCCGGTGACGGCAACTTCTGGCAGCGGCCCTGTTTCTACCGCTTCGGTTATCATACCTTCGCCTTATCGGCAGGATGATACTCGTACTGATATCACCGGCCTGGTAATTTCTGGTACTGCCACCCAATCTGCTTACGTTTACCGTACAGCCATCTCGGTTGCTTCTGGTTGGGGCGACGGCCGTGTTGCGTCTGGTGTCTATGCAGCCACCGGTAACGTAATCTCTTTTGGTCGCGATAACGCTGGTAGTCCCGTTGCTTACTCTGGTGAGCCTACGGCCCAAGCAAACCTGGCTTCTACCGTCTCTGGTGATCAAGCAGGCGAGATCCTGTTCGCTGGTGGCGTACAAGCATTTGGTAACGTGCCCCTTCTGACCGCTACCGGCCAGTCTGTGACCGTCACCGGTCTTTACCCCGCATATAGTGCCGCCACTACCTTTAAGGTCTACTCTAAGGCTTCTGGTAACGCAGTAACAACTGCTGGTGGTTTCTATATCTCCAGTGGTGATTCGACTGCTGGCCGCACTGGCTACCTGTGTGTCGAAATCTGTTACATTGTCCCTGACGATGCACCTGGCTACGAAGACATTGATGGCTACCTGACTGGTCGCGTTGTCAGCTGATTAGGCTAAACTAAAACCAGATTAATTAATGATCTGGTTTTATGTCTACCAGCACTGAAGAAATTCTCCATCGTCACAAAAAGACTGGAGCACGGGTACGCATTGTTAGTGAGTGGGATGAAGGCGATTGGTTCATGGTCGAAGATCAGGACGGTCGCCTTTATACCGCTTACAAAACTGAGTTACTGCCCGATGAACAGGCCACACAAAAGGTCAAAACTCTTCAGGTAAAAGACAAAGCAGCAAAGGAGGAGCCACGTGTGTTTCCTCCTGATATCAGACTTAACATCAACGGCGCAACTGCCCAGATGATTGCAGACCACATCAAAGGAATTGGCCTGAAGACTGCTCGAGAAATAAAAGATCTTCAACTCTCTTTGTCGGGTGAAAGATTTACAAGTCTCGATCAGTTGAAACAGATTAAAAGGGTTGATTGGGAGGCTGTGATCGCTGCTGATTTAATTAGAGTTTGATTCTCATCTCCAAACGCAAGACCTCTGGGAAACCAGGGGTTTTGTTGTTTTAGAATTAAAAATAAAAAAGACATGGCAGGTCCCGCACTTTATAAAGGAAAAGTAGGATCCACAGGCGTCTCTACTGGCCCTCATGCGCATTTTGCTCTTACTAAAGACGGAAAACCAATTCCTCTTTCGATTGCGCGTAAAGATATTGGACAATACCTGCAATTTCGACTGCCAGGCAAAGAGGATTGGCAGTCTGTTTATAGTCCAGAAAACCAAGGTTTCAGCTTAAATCCTGCAACGCAGATTACAAGCCCAATGGGCAAAAGGACTGCGCCAGCACCTGGTGCATCCACAGATCATCTTGGTGAAGACTACGCATTTCCTGAAGGAACTTCTTTGCGTTTCCTAGGTAGCGGATCTATATCCACGCATGCAGGTTTAGGTAGCGCAGGTAATGTTTCCGCACTTCGTACAGGACCATATGAATTACAAACATTTCATTTGAGTGAATTACCGCAAGCAGCAGTGACACGTGATCGTGCAACAGCCCCTGAAGCGCCTAGTTTACCCACCCCGGACCAGAATACAGATACTTTAATGGAGTCACTATTTGGTAAACAAGACTCTTTAAAAGATTTATTAACAACTTCTTTGCTCCAACAGGCACTTGCACGTAAGCAAGAAACAGCTGTTGCAAATCCTTATAAAACACTAAACAGCACATTGCAGCAGACAATGGAATTATTTGCTTGATTTCTTAAACGTATAATTAAAACACAGTGAGTGAAAGCAGTGCGGCTGTCTGACTTCGATAAAAGTAGAGTTAGATACCACCTTGGTTACTATGTGGTTTCTGTGCCAGCAGGCGATTACTCCCGCCTGGAAGAATCCCTAAACACGGTACCCGACTCTTACTTCTACGACAAGATCATCATTCAAGTCGGTCGCTGTGATACAGCCGAAAAGAAAACCGAAGTAGCAACCTCGCCTTCTACTCGGATTGAAAACATTGCTGGTGACGTTGATCGTACAATTAGATCTAGCAATGCCAAGGAAGCGTTAAAGGTATGGGATGAGATTTATCTCTATGAGACAAATCGACTTGCCAATATTCTTTACGTTCCTAACTACAAAGATCCGTTTCAAGCCAGGTATCGCTACGAACGCTCTGGTGCTGAATTCATTCAAGCGTTGCCCGGCCCTGCTGACGTAAGTACTGGTTCTAGTATTTTCCTAAACCTTAACTGGCGATAGCGATGTTTAATATTTTAAGAAATCTCGGTGCTCCAGTTTTAAGCGCAGCTGACCGTTTTATACGTGATCAAGTTGCTGCTGGAATACGTAGAACAGGTTCTTCAGCACTTAAAGCAGCCCGCCGCAATCCCGATACTTCAAATCTAAAACGAAACTTAATTGCTACACAAGTGACGCTTAATACACCAGTGGTGCGGGCAGGTGTTGCCGCTTTTGGAGGCGGAGCTGGAATAGGTGCTGCAAATGCAACAGGGTTTACAGGTCAAATTGAAAGAGCCCTGAATCAAGTTGGTCCAAATGTTGATCGTTTTTGGGGAGCAGTAACTCCCCAAGCCATTCAAAAATTTGGAAGAGAGCAAGAGAATAAAACTTTAATTCAAGCCCTAGACCCTACGTTTGGCTTATTAAGCAGCGTCTTCCCTGGTACTAATCTACCTCGACCTCAACCGCCAATGCCAGGTTTACCTGAGGGATATAAGGAGCAAGAGCTTATTCAACGTGCAGCTGCAGAACGTTATCGTGCTAGCAAGGAACAAGGGCTTGTGCAAGAGGTAGCTCGTGATCCCGTTGATTTTTCTGGACAACAAGCTGCTGCAGACCGTGCTTATCGACAGGAACTATCTCGTACGGCTGAAATGACAGCTCAGAATCCTGAGTTGAAACGCTATGAAGCGGACAGAGTTAAAGCCAAAACCCAAGAAGAAAGGAACGCTGTTCGTGATATGGGCTTGGCAATGTGGCAAAAGGAATACGGACAAAAGCAAATAGGTAAACCCGGTGGAGCCATAGGAACTTTTAATCCTTTGATGTCAACCGGTAATACCACACAAACAACTGGTAACCAATTAGTTGTTCCCATCAATACTGATGAAGCCCCGTATCAAGTGGGTGATTTTAGTAGGGCAACGCTTAATTCGGGTTATGACTTAAATGCCCTTGGTATTACTCCAGAAACAATTGTAGAGTTACAAAATCGTCTTCTTTTACAAAGTATAAAATAAACTTTTGCTAGACTAAACTCACTTGGCAGCATCTTGGTGCGTAAGTCCACCTACTGGGTAACAGATCACAAGATCTACGGAGACCAGTGTACTCGCTAAAAACCAATGATTCTCTGCCGTAATTTTGTCCGTCGTCTTACTGCCAAACTGAGTCTAGTCGTAGCTCTACAAGCAGTATTTGTCCCCGGTCTTAAGGCAGAGTCGAATTGGGTAGGAGAATAAAACAGTAATTTCAATGGCAAGTCCTGCACCCAAACCACGTGTTGGCATTCTTCCTCCGGAAGAACGCATGGCAATGTTTAGTGGTGCCAAAAGACTTGGCTTACATCCTTACGAGTTCGGGGGTTTCATCTCCCTGGAATCAGGACCGAACATGGACCCCAACATAGTTGGGGGTGCTGGGGGGCGCCACAAAGGAATGATTCAGTTCGGCCAAAACGAACAAAAACTATATGGCATTACTGGTCCTCAAACAAGGGCTGGTCAAATAGAAAAAGTAGTTCAATACTTCCAAGATCGTGGCTTTAAGCCAGGCATGCCCATCGAACGTGCTTATGCAACCGTCCTTGGTGGTAATCCAAATGTATCCTTAAATTCAAAGGATTCTTTTGGTACTTCAGTAGCAAGTGCTCTACCGCGTTTTAAAAAAGGTGGTGATTTATATGCAAATGCACAACGTGTTCTCGGTGATATCCCTGCTGAGTACACTTCTTCCCCACCCCCTTCATCTATTGGTGCAGCAACTCCACCACCTAGAGAGCAAGGAAACAACCTTGGCGCCAGTCTGTTAAACCTCATTAAAAATGCGGGTTTAGGTACTATTTTTAAGCCACAGAGTTCTATTAATCCTTACGACGAACTACTTGACCCCCAATCTTATCTGCAAGTTTTTGCAAACCGTTTAATGGAAGGAGAGGAAGTCTGATGGCTAGGTTTTCTGAGTACGTAGATTCTGATTATTTACCTGGAGAAATTCGATCTTCTGGTTTAAGTGATTATCAATTAACTCCTCAGGAAAAAACTGAGTACATGACAAAAAAACTATTCAAGTTTCAACCAAACAAAGATGTAACTGGTGACTTGTTTCAACGCTTCCTTGCCCTCCAATCAAATCCAGATGCTCTGTTTACGGATACCGCCAGGATGCCTAATACTCCTTTTGGGAATTTAGGGAGTTTTATGGGTGGTTAAAACTCTGCTAGAATAAAAGAAGTTTTTCGGGAACCCCTGTCAATTTACCAGAGACAGGGTGTTTAGTCTATCTTGAGCTCGACATCCACAAACAAGCAGCCGTTGCTGATTGACCGACCTCTATTTGATTCGGTTCGAGTAACCACGCAAATTGCTGGTAATCAAGCCACAAACACTTTGTTTGTACAAGGTGGACAAGCACCGGCAATCCTGGTCGACATGGATGCCAACCTAAGTGAAGATAATAATAGTGGTGGCGTAATTGATTCAATCACCATTGTTCGCAATGATGACTACCGCGATGTAGACCACACGGTAAGCTCAGGCACCTCTGGTACGCCCATCAGCTTTGTTAGCGGGCAGATCGCACAGATCGTAAGCACTGGTATCCTTACGGGCGCAGGAGCCCCCTTCGCTGGTGCTGGATTCTATACCTATACGGGATCAGGTACTCTCACAGGAATCAATACTGCTGTTGTGTATTCAACAGGAGTTGCCTCTGGGTTCCGTTACGAAGGATCTATTTACGCCTACCAACCGGCCGTAAACTTTGTCTTCTATCAAACCCGTGGCACCACTACCCCTATCCCTGCAAGTGGCGACTACAAGATTCTGTTCACCAAAAAAGTTCCAGCTAACACTCAGCTGGTTGACTGTGGTGATGTAATGCCAGCCCTTGCTACACCCGTTGTTGCAGCAGGTAATACCACTGGTCTAGGCGAGACTGCCCCCCTACGTAATAAGGGAATCTACCTAGAGCGAGGCGACCGTGTTTACGTTGGTGTCTTCCCAGATGGCCCCAATAGTCTTGGTTATATCCCTGGTGCACACGTTTATGCACAAGGTGGTTTCTATTGATCAATGGCTAAGAAATCAGGTGCTGCTTTTGGTTCGTTCCAAGGCTCAAAAACCTTTAGTCCTAATGGCGTAAAACCTATTACGACTGAGTTCTCCAAAGGTAGTGTACCTGATTCTTTATATTCATCAAACCGAGAATCAACTTGGTCGAGATGGCGCCGTGGATACGAGCTGGCTACGGCTTCTGTTCACAATCAAAACTATACCTACAACTTTAAATACACAGTACCTTTCCCTGATGGCTTCCTACCAGCAGGTACTTCTTACCCTGATATAAACGGTACATTTGTAGGCTACCCCACTGTTAGCAAGGAATTCCACGTCCATTGGGCTGGAGCCAAGAAAGAGGGTAGTGTCAGGTTTGATCAAGTGAATGCCTACGCAATATTACAATCAAACTATTGGCTGGATGCGCAATTCACTGATTACGAGAACGTAGGTCAGTGGTGGGATGACGAAAGCAAAAGTGAAGTAATTGATCTTTACATTGAGTCAGTAACAGAAGATGCTAATTATTGGTACGTGAAATTAAATGGAGCATGGAGCGCTTCAAATAAATTACCTCCTCCTTTATACGTAAACTTAGGACCTTCCCTTGAAGGATTAAAAGCTTTAAACGGTGAGGTGCTTGAGGACAGGATTATCGCAAAAGATGGAATCATAATTGACAGAGACTCAGTTAATCCACTAGAGCAAACTCGTTACGGCTACGTACAAGCAGTCTTAGTTGACACCGATGAAGAAACTGGAATACTTACACTTAAAAAAGAAGGGTCCGTAGAAGCAACCCCCGACCGCGTATTAGTCACGCCTGCAACCAAGCCACCTAGCGTTGGGCGCTACTTCATTACTGGCCCACGATACTGCTGCACATGTCAAGATTTCAATCGACGAGATTACAGCTACATGCTAAATCTTGGCGCTACTAATAAAAAAGCATTCCCGCGTACAAGCATCGCAAGCGTCAAGCCTGGTAGATACGAGATCCTTAGGTCTTTAGGTATTGAAGATAACGCTTCCATGACAGATGCAGAAGTAGATCGCATCTTGCAGATTATCGCCCCAGGGGAAAACTTTGAGGTGTCAGATACCATCACAACGGAAAGAGCTATTGATGCCCAGGCAACACGAGATAATCCTGGTGTCTACAGAGAATTTGGTTCGTTGTATCTAAGGTCAACTGGAAACCCTGGCCTTAGCGGATCCAAGGCAGAAGGCATGCCTGGCTACAATGATTACAAGGCTACGGCAAATGTGATCACATCTTTTACTGATATATGGTCCCCCTTGCTTGATGAACTTCGCTACTGCAAGCACGTATATGCACTACGTTTTAGAGATGGTATTTTCCCTCCCGAGCCTTCAGACTTTCCTGTTGAAATAGCAAGCATGACTTCTTGGGAGCAAAAGTTGGTAACTGAAAATGAATTAGCTCAAGACAAGATTCAAAAGGAACTTGCCAGGCAATCGCTTTCCTACATGGACGTACCTCCCTACAATTGCCAAGCGCAGATGATGCAACCAATGTTGCAAAGGCTATTTAACGTCCCGTTGACTTACATTAAAATTAGTGGTTTTACCATGTACGATAAAAACAATATCCCGTACGTTCCAGCATTAGGCGAAAGGCCTGGCAATTGATACCTTTCGTTTAAAATAAAAAGACAGGCAAACACTAGATATTCATGCTTCTATTAACTTCTACATCTGATGAAGTGCGTTTAGTCACAGCTTCGGCTGGACTGATAGAAGTACACGCTTCTTTTGTTGATAACCAAAGTGGAGTTGTTACGCCTGTAAGGGAAAACACAATCATCACTACAGCAACAACCACGGTATTGGTTCCCGCTCCTAGTGGTTCAGTTCAAAGAAACGTAAGAACTCTCTATATTAAAAAACGAAGACGCTACTTCAAACTTTCTAACAGTTGATCATTTTGATGGTGTAGAGGTAGCAACAATCTGGCAGGGTACTCTTGCCACGGAAGAAGAGTTGATTCTCAAGCAAGACGGAAGCTGGGCAGTTTACGATGCCATTGGACTTGAAAAAGTCTATAGCATGATTGGGGCTACAGGAGCGACTGGAGATCCTGGGGGAGCTACTGGGGTAACAGGCGCAACCGGTGTAAGTGTTACGGGTGCTACAGGCGCAACAGGTGTTGGTATTACTGGTGCCACTGGTGCAGTTGGTGCCACTGGTGTAATAGGCATAACGGGTGCCCAGGGGTCTACCGGCCCCACAGGTGTTGGTATTACTGGTGCCACGGGTGCCATCGGTGCTACTGGTTCAGTTGGATCGACAGGAGCAACAGGTGTTCAGGGCGCAACGGGTACACAGGGAATCACTGGTGCCACAGGTGCAACGGGAGTGGTAGGTATAAGTGGAGCCACAGGTATTCAGGGGGCTACAGGAGTAATAGGTGCAACAGGTATTCAAGGCCCAACTGGAGCTACGGGTGTTATTGGGGTTTCTGGTGCTACAGGTGTTGGTGCTACCGGAGCAACAGGTGTTGCAGGTAGTGTGACCGATGGAGACAAGGGCGATATTACTGTTTCAGGTGGCGGCACAGTCTGGACCATTGATAGCGGGGTTGTCACTAGTGACAAGATTGCTGGCGACACAATTGTCAATGCAGATGTTAATACCAGTGCAGCCATCGCTGGAACCAAGGTTACACCTGACTTTGGCGCCCAGAACATTATTACGACAGGGCTTATTACCGGCCACCTGACTCCTAAGGCAGGTACCGCCACTGCTGGTACGTCCCCACTCAAGTTCCTCACTGGTACTAATCTCACCACAGCAGAAGCCGGCGCGGTCGAATATGACGGCACATATTTTTACTTCACACCAGATACCACCAGTGGTCGGGCACATAATGGGGCGTTTCAAACATTCCGCCTTACTGCCAACGGCAGTGCCATAGGCCCTGCAATTACTGATTACTTTGGTGCCAACAGTGCCATTAACTTAGTAGCTAGCAGTGTTTATGAGATTGAGTTGTTTGCTTATCTACAGAAGAACACAGCCGGAACACTTACTTGGACGCACACGGCATCTAGTGCACCAACCTTGATTAGCAGCTTGTGGCGAGCCGGCCCAGTCTCAGGTATTGCCGCTGGTACACCTACTACGTTATATACCGGCTCCCGTGGTGCGACCACCGCTGCTTTCGGCGCCAGTGCTTCAATCAGCAACAACGCCTTTATGGCTTACGAGTTCCGCACACGGGTAATCACTAACGCAGCGACCAACTTCAGACTGCGGGTTACTTCTAGTGCTGGCACGGTTACACCGCAAGCCGGTTCGTTTTATACCGTCCGCCGGGTTTCTGATACCACCGGCTCCTTCGCAGCGTAATTCATGTAAGCTGATAAGTAAAATAATGCTTGTCATGGCAAAGCCTTGTTTACACCTGGTTGGCATCTTCCACACCCAACACACCCAGGCGTATAGTCACTGTGCCTTTACTGGCAAGGCTTTACGCTTTCCAAAAATGATGCGTAAACAAGGATATGACGTAATTGAATACAGCAATGAAGGTAGTGAAAGTGAAGCAAATGAACACGTAACAATGCTCAGTGCTTCTGAGTTTGATTCAATATATAAACGAAGTGAAACTGATTTTCATGGCAACGACGCCACTGTTGGTAGCAAAGGACATAAACTGTTTGAGCAAAAATTAATCCCCGCCTTGCGTGAGCGCCTGCAACCGGAAGACATTATTTGTCATCCGTTTGGTCACGCGCACCAGCAGTTAATGGCTGAGTTTCCCAGTCACCAGCACGTTGAAACAGGAATAGGCTACCCAACATTGATGCCTAATAGCTTCCGCATCTTTGAAAGTTACGCCTGGATGCACTACCACCAAGGCAAGGAAGGGCGCAACGGTAAGAACTACGAATGGGTGGTGCCTAATTACTACGACCTAGATGAATGGGAACCTAGTTACGAACCAGGGCAGTACCTTGCTTTCTTGGGGCGCATCACTCCGCTTAAAGGCATCGATACAATCAAGGCTATTGCTGACCACAGCCCCTGGCCAATCGTCCTCCACGGCCAAGGTGATCCATCCCCCTGGAACCATCCCAACATTGAGTATCGAGGTCCAATCAGCGGCACTGCTCGTAGTGAATTCCTGCGTAATGCAAGGGCTCTGTTGGCTCCAACTGTATTTACAGAACCATTTTGCGGCATGGCAGTGGAAGCCATGTTGTGTGGTACACCAGTAGTCTCAGTAAACTACGGTGCCATGACAGAGACTGTTGCAGAAGGCATAATGGGTTACAAGTGTCATACCCTGCAAGATTGGATTGATGGCATCAATAATGCGGGGAACCTAGATCGCCGTACCATTGCGTCAATAGCTCGTAACCAGTGGTCTCTAGAGGCTTGTGGACGCCGCTACGACAAGATCTTTTGTCAACTCAACGATCTGTATCGTCGTGGTTGGTACGAAACAAAAGAAATCAGCTATCACCAAATTGAATGTGAAGAAGGTCCATTCGCTAAACGCCTTGCAAACTGGATATCTGCTGAGCCAACACCACTAACCGTTTTAGATATTGGGTGTGGCCCCGGTACTTACGTGCGGGCACTCAGGGAAGTAGGTGTAGATGCAATTGGTATTGATACGGACGAGCGCGTATCAGGACAAGAGTATCTATCGCAACAAAGTTTGTTTGATACCAAGCTGCAAGCACAGTTGGTACTATGCCTGGAAGTCGCTGAGCACATTGATTCAAGTCTGTCTGATGCTATAGCCGCAAGTGTTGCTGGTGCTGTAGAGCCAGGGGGTATGTTGATATGGAGCGCAGCTCATCCAGGGCAAGGCGGAACAGGACACATTAACTGCCAACCTAAGTCTTATTGGCACTCCAAATTAAAAGAAGCTGGTTTAGAACGAGATGAAGAGACAGAATCAAAGCTACTGAACTACGTCAAGGCTGGTTACCACATGGGTTGGTTTTATTTAAATGGCATGGTATTCAGAAAACCAAATAACCATTAAAAAACCCCCGAGATTCGGGGGTATTGTTCTTAGTTGGTTCAGATGGCTGCCAGCTTGGCTAGCGTCTTGCGTACTTTTGCCACGTTCCAGCGATATGAGTCACGCGAGAACGTGTCATTGAAAGCTGCGTAGTGCGGTCCCAAGTGGAGGATACCGGTGTCACGCATGCGGAACAGTGTTTTTTTGTCAAGCTCTAGAAGCTCGCATGCTTTGTTGGCTGTGACCCAACCGGATTTGTTGCCCATGGAATTGTGTGGCATGTTCAACAGCACCTTACACGCTCGTGGCACCGTGTCAAGGGGTTTAACCAAACCTTTAGCTTTGCTCCTGACTAGGTGCTCTTAAAATAAAGCAACGGCATCGAAGAGTATGTTTGCGAGTGAGCATGAGCCCCTTGCCCTTCTCGTTGAATTAACTCCAAAACTAGCAAAGAAACGATTTAGAGATGATATCTACAAAGCCTGGGACCACAAATGCGGTTATTGCGGCGACATTGCTACGAGCTTAGACCACATCGTACCAAGGTTTAAAAGTGGTTCCAGCAATCGATACAATCTTTTGCCAGCTTGTAGGCGTTGTAATAGTAACAAGGCATCAACGCCAATGCACACTTGGTTTGAAGAACAAGAATACTTTACGCAAGCTAAGATGGATAGAATAAAGAACTGGATGCGACAGGAGACAATGGATCTGTTTGGTTATCAAGTAGAACACTTAAGTCTGGCGGTTTGATATGGGAATTTCATACAATCCTTCACTAGAAGTGCCACCTTCTGAGAGGTGGAATGTTGTATATGAAAAAAACGGATTACCCAACTTACTTTCCTCCTGCAGAGTACACAAAAACAGTTACGAATACACGCTATGTTCAAGATTATTCAAGAAATTATGACGGAGACATTACTGGTCCTGCATACATAACCGATGAAGACGGAAATATTCTTGGTCCTGCATATAAAACAAATTACGATGGCGATCTCATTGAAGAAGAGTATACCGAAGAAGTATACGATGATGAAAAAAACGCAAG
>FUWD013187057.1_pt1 | contig 18732 bp, 23 predicted proteins | sample 1063281 | NCBI WGS metagenome assembly FUWD01 (sample SAMEA79048168, study PRJEB19326) | metagenome | biome: marine | reverse complement strand
TTTAGGCATTACGTGAGGTCGCACCATTAACATCCCCTCTGTTTGATGTGACCTTACAACCGCAGCAACTATAATCTTTGCATTGGGTGCCGTTGGTATCGTTGCAGTAAGTTTACCATTCTCAGCGTTGCCACTATCAAAATACAATACCGAGCCTAAAGTATATCCCGAAGTATTTAAACCTCTTACATTTCCAAAAATAGTCGTATATCCAAATTGGTTATTGGTAAAACTTTGTGTTGCTATTCCTATAAAATATTCTGGGTTTGCCGTTATCTCACTTGGCACCGCCTTTTTAATCAATATGTGGTCGCCTTGCACTCCCGCAAATTGCACCGCATCGCCGTTGCTTATTGCCTCGCTTGCCTTTCCATAAATGTGCATTTCTTGACCAGCTTGTAAAGTAACTCCGCCAATCAATCCCATATCAAAGGTGCCATCAATAGCATTCCAAACTATCTTACCTACATCAACCGTTTCTGTGCTTTCTGTAGATATTTCTAAGCTATCCGCTTTTAATTTGTTTGTTCCTAAATCTACATCTTTTGACGCTCCCGTATAAGGCACCCATTGATCAAGCCATTCCTCCTCCGTTCCTACAAAGCCGTTGGCAACCGCTATTTGATAAGCCGAAGCCCCAGGGCTGCCTAAGTCAGAAACTACAACGTAATTCTTTACAATAGTTTGCTCAACTTTTGTAGTACAATCAATCCCCGTATATGTAACTTGTACAATCATTTAGCGTGATATATCTTTTGTTATACACCAACTTCCTTGCATAACCGTTTTAATAACTCCGTTTACATCAGTCCATTGTACGTCATAAACGTATCGATTAGGATTTAAAGCAACTGTAAAAGGCATTAATGTAACCTTGCCATCAATAACTTGTATTTTAGCGTTTGCAGTCGAAGCCTCATAAGCCACTGGCGAATTATCCGAAACTCTAAATTGCAATAAAAAAGTACTCCCTGTTATATCAATAGGAGTTGTTTCGTCGTCTTCCAATAATTGAAAGGCAAAGCCGTTAAAAGTATCCCCTCTCCTATGATCGGGAATATTAAATACATCTACTGCATCGCAAGTGTTACAACTCATCTTTCGGTTCTTCTTTTGGTTTTAGTGCCTCAATAGCTTGTGCAACCGTTACTGCATCGTTTAATTGCAACAATCCGCCTTTTTGTGCTAAGTGATCCACTTGTATTAAAATTTCAATTGCTTGACTATTTTCCATTTTATTTGCTTTAATTGGTTAACAATACAAAGGTATTAATTTTTTCCTTTCAATAATTCAATTTCTGCTTTTAGTTCTTTTATAGCATTTACAAGCGTTACAAAAATAGCCTCTTTGTCAAGTCCTAATCTTACAACCTCTTCGTCATCCTCTGTAATTGTAAATTCATTTATTAACTCTGGCATAATTTCTTGAACCTCTTGAGCTATAAATCCAAACTGCGTTCCTTGATTTGCGGTATCGTTTATCCAATTGTAAGAAACGGGTCTTAATTGTAATATTTCATTTAATCCGTATCCTAAATCAGTAATATTTTCTTTTAATCTTTCATCAGATGGGTTTGTATTAGTTAAAGTTCCCGCGTTTGAATAAACTGTTCCTGTGCCTAAATTATTAATTACTACGTTGCCACCTGAAGTGATACGCATACGTTCAACATCACTTGTTCCAAATAATAAAGCAGGTTGTGTATTAGCTCCATTTTTACCTGTTGTAAGCATAAAAGTATCAATACCTTTTATAGATGCTAAATATTGATTAGTAGAACTCGAATCAAAATGAATCCATCCATATTCACTACTCCAAAAATCAGTTCTTCCGTTTATAGTTAATTTAGAACTCGGACTTGTTGTCCCTATACCTACGTTTGTCCCATTGTCATAAATCAAACTATTACCAATTGCACTTGTTCCTGTAAACTTTGGTAAATAGTTAGTTGTTCCTGATACTGTTGGTATATTACTTGTTAAAGCAATCGTTCCGTTTGCATCTGGCAAGTTAAATGTTCTAGAAAAAGTTAAATCAGTAGTGCTTAACGTTGCATTGTGTCCTCCGTCCCCAAATTTAATATACTCAGGACGCATTTCAAATCTAAAAGAAGTCCCTGTATTTTGATTAAAATTAAAGCCACCATCTACAGCAGAAATAGCATTATAATCGGACAAACTTGGTATTTTAACAAAAAACCCCCCAGCTTCAAATTGAGTGAAAATGCTATTAAATTTAACACTACCATCAAATGTTTTAGTTCCCTCAATCGTTTGACTATCTGTTAAATTAACAACATCACTATCTAAAGCGTAAGTGTTAGAGTCTAAATCACCATTAGCTTTTAAAAATTGAGTATTAAAACCACCACTAATTTTATATTTAGCGGCTAATATTTCTCCATTTTTACCTATTTGTAGTTTTGTAGTTCCGCTATCTTTAACAACAAGAGCATCTGATGTAATTGTATCAATTTCAACTGCAAATAATGCTGCTGAATCGTTTGTAAATTTAGATAAACTTGTAAAAGTCTTTACACCTGATATACTTTGGTCTGTTGTTAATTTAACAGTATTATCCAATGCCGTTTGCGTTGCTGTACTAATTGGCTTATTTGCATCACTTGTATTGTCTACATTTCCCAATCCAACAGCAGCCTTATTTAAAGTTTGCCAAGACTTATCTCCTCTCCAATATTGCGCCGTTGTGCCTGATGTAATAGACGGCTCTTTTGTGTTTAAAGCCGTTTGTAAGTCGGTTTGATCTGCCAAAGTCCCCCCAATACCGCCCCATATTGCAGTACCTCCAGCAGTAGCCTCGATAGGTATTTCTACACCAATAAACCAAAATGTACCATTTGAAACTAAGGCGTTTAATTCCTCAGTAACTGTTATTGGAGAACCTCCTCCCACATTATTGTAAGTTCCTGGCCCTACTAAGATAAACTCTTGTTGCGTTGTAGTTGGTAAAGTTTCCCCGTTATCAACTTGCACCGCTCTAAAACCTACCGCACTACTCGATCCTATAAATGCGGCAAGGTCTGCAATAGTTGCCTTTTTTAATAAACCCCCAACCTCGTGAGGGATTAGATTTTCGTTTGCAATTGCATCCGTTGGTAATTGACCAACCTTTATCGATGTATAGTCCATTTAAATAACTTGTATTAAATTAGTGTTTCCGTCTTCTACTATTGTGGTAGTAACTCCATTGTTTAACAATAAAATACCGCCTATTGTTTGAGTTGTTTCTCCGTATCCTGTCAAAGTACCGCTAAAAGTCATAAACTCGCCAACGGTTGCCGATTCGCTTAAATCTGTAATATAACATTTACCCGTATCAATCAAAGGAAAATCACTCCCTGATATTTTCCATTCTAGCAAAGTCCTTTCTCTTTTTAAGTGTTTTAATCGATCGTAACTCGCTTTTGTCGTGTCGCCTGTTAAGGTGGTTAATATTTGCAAACCACTAAAACTAATTGAATAGGATTGATAAACGGGTCTTGACGTAGTCCATCCCTCATTCTCTCGTGTTGTAGTGTCAATTGTTTCGGCACTTTCAGAAAATGAATTGTCCGTCAAACATCCTATTGGAACAAATAAGCCGTCCAATTTTAAAAATAATATTCGTTCCTCTCCTTTAAAATGCTCCATTATGGTACAAATTCAATTATCATATCCGCAACAGCTGTCCCACTTGTTGGCGCCATTGTTAACTTATATAAAGTACTATTATAAGTACCTTGCGTTAGTGTAAAATCAGTCGAGTAAACATAACTGGATGTTGTATTGCTTACGCTTTTATTAATTCCATTAATAGTAAACTCAGCCGTTGCCGTTCCTGTTCCTGTTGTTACTTTTACTCCTATTCTAAATTTAGCTGATGCAATATTAACATCTATACTTGTGTTAAAGTTACCAATAGCAGTCGCACCATTTGCAAAAATACTCGATGTACTTTTTGATATTGTATATTCATCAAGAGTACAAGCTCTAACCTCACTAAGTACGGGACAACTTGTGCCACCATTTTCTGGAGAAATTAAAATAGTTCTCGTTCTTGTTTGCGCTCCGTTTACGCATTCACTCCATTCGCTCCAATCACTTACTACGCAATCAACCGCTGGCAACGGCTCAACACAAGCTCGGCTTTCAGTAAGTACACCACAAGCGTTTCCGCCATTCTCTGGAGCTGTTACTACGGTTCTTGTGCGCGTTTGAATGCCATCAATACACTCGCCCCAATCACTCCACTCACTTAATACACAATCAACAGCAATATCTCCATCTCCGTCTCTTGGTTTTCCAAAACCCGTCAAAGTGCCACTAAATGTAATTAGTTCGCCTACTGGGGTAGCTTCTGAAATTTCAGTAATATAACAACGCCCAAAATCCACAACAGGGTAATTAGTACCTTGTATTTTCCACTCCAATAATTGTCTATTTCTTTTTATCTCTTTTAACGTATCATAACTAAGCATATTGGTATTTTCCAATTTTGTTAGTATTTGAATACCATTAAAACTAATTGAATACGATTGATTTAAAATCCTCGCTGCTGTCCAACTTGTCTCGTTTCTTAATGTTGTATCGAAAGACTCACTATTCTCAGAAAATGAATTATCGGTCAAACAGCCAATAGGTAAATATTGACCGTTTATTTTTAAGTATAAAATTCTTTCTTCTCCTAAATAATGTTCCATTTTACAAAGGTATTAATTTTTAAGATGTAATTGTAGGTTTAACAGTATTTCCATAATCCAAATTAAAACTATATTTAATATCGTTTAATTCGTCTGTAAATCCTTCTAATAACTTTAAACTAACTGTATTTGATTTTGTGTTATAACTCCATTCAATAGGCATAAATACACCCGTTAAACTATCAATCGATATAACAGATAAATAAGGCACTAAACCATAGGCATCGCCACTAAATAGCTTTGCCGCTTTTTGAGTCATTCTAAGGCTGTCCTCGCCAGCTATTTGAAGTATTGGTTTACTTTCTGTTTTGCCACGTCTAAACCATTTTGAAGTAGGTAAAACTTGATCGTTTTTATAAATTGCACCCTCATAAATTAAAGATGCGCTATCTCCGTTAAATATTTCAATTGTGTCTTTTGCAATTGAACTCGGTCTGTTTTGTCTTTGTACGGTATGAAACTCCCCACTCGCTCCACTGCTTGACGTTGTTGATGTGTTTTGAATATCTGCATACGTTAACTCGTAAATACCACCTAAGAAACTTGCCGCAGTTTGCAAACATTCGTGAGCTGTTATTTTTACCGTTCCCGTTTCTCTAAGTGGTTGTGTTTGTAAAGTTACGCTCATTGTTGGACTAAGTGGAAATGTTATGTCTTGTGGTCCAGTAGCCGTCCAACTACCGTCTTGTTTTAAGTGATCAATTGCCCCGTTAACATTTGTATTTGTAACTCTAAATAAAGCCGATCCTCCGTCTTCTGAATTAAACACATTTCCTCTTAAAGTTATCGATACGGTGTCGTTAATATTTAAATTAACTCCGTTTGACTCAGCAATTGGAAATAATGGAGGTGGGTTTAACCCTGTTATTATTTTTGTTGGCGTCATTATACCCTGCGTTTTTAACGGGTCTAAAATAACTAAATTTGTATTTATAATATCCCAACCCGCATAGCTAATTCCTGTATGATTAAAATTAGGATTTGTTATTAATGATTTTGCAAAACCATATTTATAATTTACCCTAACGCTAGAAACAGACCCTTTTATTTCGATTTGTTGGTTACCTCCTGAATGATGTGGATAACGTCCGTTAACGTGGCTTCCTAATGTAAAAGCTAAATTTTTAACTACTATTTTATCAAAAGCATTTGTATAACGGTCCATAGCGTCTAAATTTTACCAATGGTTGCGCTAAAATTTCATTTGCTCGATAAATGTACCACTCGCCATCCACTTGACAAATATTCGCATTGAATAAATTAAGTACAGAATTAAGTACTTCTTGGCAATTCATTAAAGTGTCAAAGTCGCCTTTTTTAAACCTGTCAACACTCAAATAAACCTCAGTTAACGGGTCTAAATTGTCGCTTGGCGTTAATCCTTCATAATAAATATTTACAGCCGTATTTATAGGCAAATTTAAACTTGTACGTCTTAAACAATTAAATATAACGTCTAAGGCGTTCATTCGCCCAGTAAAAGGAAAACCATTGCTTTGAACAAATGCTAAATCTTTTAAAACTCCTAATCCATCAACGCAAGTCAAACTTAACATCCAACGATCACTTACAAATGATTGGTATATTCCATCTGGTTTTAAAAAGCCGTCAAACAATAATTTATTTCCACGATAAAAACGCACTGTAAATTGGTTTTCCTCTTCTGTATATAAATCCTCTAATGTTAGGTTTAAATCAGCTTCTAAATTCAAATCCAACCCGTTACCTCGTATCGGTTCTAGTAAATCGTTTGCAGTACCATATTTTAAAACACCGTAACCGTTTATTTTAGTAGCGTCTCCCGTATATCCTTTTTTATAAATTTTGATAAAAAAGTCTTGATTTTGTGGATCGGTATAATCAGCAAAGTAAATTAAACTTTCTGTAATTGCAGCAATTAACTCGTCATCAATTGATATTTCATCGTTTAAGGCACTACCATAGGTTACAACTACGTCTGTAATATTTACCGTTACCTCAATTGTATCGTTTACCCTTGCATAAGTTATATTCGGATGTTGCCAATTGTCTTGTAAAAATTGTAAAGTATTAATTATCGTTTCTGGCTTTGTTGCCTTTCTTTGTATATCAAATAATGGCGTATTTGGGGTGCTTATATAATTTAAGTCCAATACTGTTTGACCATTATTATATAAAATATCTCCAGCCGCTACCGATAGCGTATAACTAAACGCATCTCCTAAAACGGGATTATCTAAAAAGTCTATTGTTATTTTTACAGCCATAATTTATCCTACTAAACCGCTACCACCTAAACGTAGGTTTCCTTGCGTTGTATTATTTAAAACTCCTATTAATTTTTGCCCCGCTATTTCAAAAACAACCGTTCCGCCACTATTGTTAAAACTACCGCCACTACTTACTGAGCTTGTAGGACTTGAAACATCCGCACCGCTTGAAATTGAGCCTCTTTGACCACCGCCTCCGCCTTGACCTTGTACGTTTTTATTTCCTTTTGATGCAATAGCGCCTCCAATTCCTTTAAGTAAAACACCTCCAGCAATTGCCGCTAAACCAGCACCAACTCCAGCAATAGTACCGAATAATTTAACAACCGTACCCGCCAAAACAGCAGCAGTACCCATTTTAATTAATTGGTCTCCCATTGCCGAAAGTAAACCGCCTAAACTTTGCATTAATGAATTACCAACCGCCGCTAAAACATTGCCACCTGTTGCAAGTGCATTCCCTATAACTTCGCCTAATTGGCTAAAAGTATCCGCCATTGCGCCGCCAATTAATTGATTTGCAATAACGTCCATTTCACTCAATCCAGTAGCTAAATTTACTTTTGCTTTGTCTAAATTAGCTTTTATAAACTCACCAGCTTTACCGTATGTTTTTATTAACTCGCCATCACGTCCAATCCTATCTTTTGCTAATTGAAACTCTTTATCGTCTAATCCAACTAAGTCAGCAGCTTTTAAATTATTTGTAATTACTGGGTTTGTTCTTTGTTGTTGTGGTTTTACTTTTTTAGCTTTACCGACTTTATTATCATCAAAGAAATTAAAACCGCTATTTTTTGAAATATCGGCAGCCATTTTGTTATATTTCTGTGCTACAGACATATTGGCTTCCATTTTCTTTTTACTATCAGAAAATGCTTGTCCTTGCGCCTTTATTCCCTCAACAGTTGCATACATTCCTGTTTGCATTAAACTTTGACCACTTGCAACAGCGGTAAAAGCTCCTTTCATATATTGTAATACTCCAGTATGTTCTTTTGAGCTTTGCTTAGATATTTTTTCTTGGTTAAGCATTTCTTTTGCCGCCTCAGCCTGTGCCAATGTAGCAGTAGCCTTATAAAGTTGCATTTTAATAAAGGCATCGCCATTTTTTAACAAGTTGTTGCTCAACTCCATCCAATGTGGTAACTATTCCAGCGGTTTTACCCATTGTTTCGTTATAGTGTTCTATAACTTTTTGTTTGTCAATAAAACCATCTTTTGCAAGTTGTACCTCTTGTCTTAATTGTGCAACATCTGAAACAGCTTTAACAACTCCATCGTCATTATAAGCGGCTAAATTTGCTTTTTGTAAAGCGGCAGCATATTCGTCAAAATCCCCTGTTAATTTATTAAATACATCCGCAACGGTTATTCCGTTTTGGGACATATAAGTAAGCCCAGAAGTTACCAAAGAAACGGCTAATAGAATACCTCCTGTACCCATCATACTTTGAGCAACTGATTTTAAAGCGTTCCCTGTACCTCCAGCACTTTTTGAAAGGTTGGCAAAACTCTCAGCGGTTGCCGTTAAGTTGTTCCCTATACCCATCAAACCAAATGGCGCATCCTGAGCAATACGAGAAAACTGCATTAAAGTGTTACCGCCGTTTGCCGTTGCTTTGGAGTGGTTGTTAAATGCGGTTGCAGAGCTACCTACGGAACTTTTTAATCCATTTAATTTTGTAGTGGTGTCGCTAATTTGTTTATTTATAGAACTTGTGTCTATACCTAACTTTATATTGGTGGCTTGTTGCTTTTTTAAGTCTGCTAATTGTTTTTCAACTTTTGCAATCTCTGACATAAACTCGCCACTATCAGCGCCTATTTGTACCTCTAATTTAGCCATTTGCTTTCTGGTTTAAATATTCTTTGTATGCTTTTAAGAAGTGTTCTTTTTGCTCATCGCTAACTCCTTGTCTTATTTTTTCGCCACCTAAATTCATAAACTTGTCTATTGTCTTAGGTAACTTTTTTGGGTCTTGGTGCGGCGCAATAAACGCACTCCACGCTATCTGCCGCACCTTCTCCCACTCCCTCAACTCCATCCTCCTATATGCAAAAAGGCGAATTTGGAACTCCGCATAAGTCATATCATAAACATCACTCAAACGCATAATTCCAAGTTCGCCACAAGCAAAAGCAATTACATCTGCCTTAAAATCTATTTCTTTGGATTCGCTTTTTTTTTGCTGTTATCCGTTGGAACGTCTTTGTACATCGACTCGTTAAATGCAATATGAAAACTATTCCAAAACTCGCCACCAATACCGCCATTCTCTTCTATCCAATCGTGAACATCATACATAGTAAAATCGATTGTTTTACCAATTCTTTTGTATCCGTAAACTAATGAATAATACATCATTTTAGGCATTAATGTAGCGTCGTCCTGCGCTCCCAACTCGTCAAGGCGCAAACCTGTCCCATCGAGTAATTCATTTAAAAAACCTATTCCAAAATGGAACTCCTTATTTAATAACGTGACTTTTTTCATAAGGTTTATGCTTCTGGGTCTGTTTCAACAATATCGCCTGATCCCTCAAGTGTTACTGAGAAAGTTGACAACTCGTCTCCAGCTCCTTGATCTAATGATAAATCTGAAATGATTGCCTCTCCGTAGTAAGTAGCCCCTGTTACTCCAGTTACTAATTTCCAAGTGATTAATCCTTTCAATTTTTGTTTGTCTAACAAATAATCGTGAGATGCTTTTGTTACTTCGCCACCTACAGATGTAGTATCGATGTATTCGCCCTCAGCTTCGATTGTGTAGGTAAAAATACCCCCTTGTTTTACAGTTACTCCAGGGTCGCATTTTGTGTTACTTTCAATAACTGAAACCGCTGTTGATAAACTATTTGATGTTAAACACGCTACTGGTCTGTATATAGTCCCGTCGTGTACATAAAGTATTCCTACTTCTCCTTTAATTGCTGCCATTTTTGTTTTATGTTAAAGTTAATTCTAATCTTAAAAAGCTCCTAAATATATTTTCGGTATCAGTTACCGTTTCTAATTGTGCCTCGTAGCTTACATTTTGGATCAAAGTTTCAAAGTTCTCAACTATTAACTTAGGTTGTAATAATTGATGTACTCGCTCCTCTATATCGTTTAATAAAACTCTACTCCCGCTATTCCCTTGCGAGCTTGATTTTGTGTATATTTCTATTAAAATAGATGTGTCCCATCTGTAGCCGCATTTTGTCGCTTTGTCAACCTCTTTGGTCTGAGCAGTGAATAAAATGTAATTTAATAGCTTTGGGTTTCCCGTAATTCTACTATCATAACAATTAATTGTTTTAGTCGATACAACAATACCATTTAAAAGCGTGTATAACGCTTTACGAATATGTTTATCAGGATTAATTGTTATCATACTACAAAGGTATTAAATTTTTTTATTGTATTTCTTTAATAATTTTGTAAGATTGTTTAAATAGTCTTTTTTGCCTTTTACCCACGCTGGATATAAAAAAGGTTGTGGGTTAACCCCTGCTCCTAATATCTTAGCAAATATAACCCACGCAAATTTTTCGTCTATTCCTTTTGCCTTGCACCATAATTTAATAGCAGCCAAACCCTCTTTATAGTTTCCTTTTTTACCTTTGAAACTTGCGGCTAAATCTTTGAACTCTGCAGGAACATTTACTTTTGTCCCTGTTCCAAATTCCATATAACCAGCGTAAAGTTCGTTACTACCTATTTTATAGTTGCTTTCTTTTATCTTTTCGTGGTTTATCGATTGTGCTAATTTACCAAAGTTTTTAGGAGCGTATTTTTTAGCGTCCGCCTCAATTTGCATTGCAATGTCTAAGGTTTCCGCATCGATTAGCTTTTCCATATCCTTGCCAATCGCCCTAAGCTCTTTTATAACCTCTGGTATGCCTTTAATCGATTCCTTTGCCATTTGCAATGATATTTATAAACCTAAACAACTCGTCATCGTATTGAATATCATTTACAACGTATTTAATACCTCGATATACAATTGCTAAGTTATTAATATCCAATTCAATGTTTTTATTGTGGCGTATCTTAAACGAATAGTTATCTTTTATCAAAGCGTGTCCAATGGCATTATCCCTGAATGAACTCAAAGGAGTAACTTCTGCCCAATATTTGCCAATTAGAACATCGGTTACGGTATTGCCACCAAACCCGTCAGCAACGGTTGCTGTTTTGTAAATTGCTATCTTTCGAGTGTATTGTCTGCTAAGCATTATATAAATCGTCTATAAACGTCAATTGCTTGTTTTGTGCTTTCTGGTATTAAAGTACTATTAACTTGCTTCTCAGACTCATAATAAAATACTTTAATCATTTGCAAACACGCTTGTATTAATTCATCGGGTACGTCCTCAGCATTTTCGTAGCCTACATTCAAAGTTACTTCCGTATCGTTTGGATATACCGTAAAAGTCGAATAAACGCATTTAAACGCCTCAGAATAGTCGTTAATTGGATAGTCATATACTTTCACTTGACAAACACCAGTAAACGTTTTATCCTGAGCGTAAAATATATGATTAGTTCGTTTTTCTACAAATCGACAAGCCGCTTTTATCATTGACATAATTTCGTCATCGTCGTCGCATAAATCTTGATCGATTCTCAAATAGTTCTTTGCACGCTCCAGCGTAATTACATCTAAGTAACTCATTATTTTTTAGCTTTTGGCGTTGCTTTTACTAATTCAATAAATTTATCTTTTAAAAGTGGCTCAGCCTCCTCTTTTGATAGTTTTATTGTATCTCCTACATTGTAAGGTTTTAGGTTTTCCGATAGCTTAGAAAAAAGCGTATTACGTTATAAGTTTCCATAGTTTTAATATTTTATATTACAAAGGTATAAAAAAACCCTATACAAATGCATAGGGTTTTAATTTTTAGAAAGTTAACTACTAAGCCGCAGTAAAGTCTCCGTAAACTAAAGCAGCAGGCTGTTCAACCGCTAAAGCCACTTGCGCCTCAATACGAGCTGTGATGTTGTTTTTCACAAAGTTAGTTCCCTCTTGCTCTGAGAAGTCTAAAGATAAACCTTCAGTTACAATTTTGTTCACTCTTGACCAATCCCCAACAAAGTATTTGTTAGCAGTTAACCAAGTTGCTTTGTAAACAGCAATTCCGTTAATTCTTAATTGACCTCCTTCAAAAGTTACAATTCCAGGCAAGCCATAACCAGCTCCTGTTGATTTTTCGATTTTCATAATATCGTAAAAATCAGAAGGACGGATTACAATTCCGTTAACAGCGTAGTTTGCATTTTCTAAGGTTGCAATCTCGTTGATCAACATTTCGATTTTGTTTTTATCTGTAATAACTTGAGTTGATGCAGTTGCAGCTCCAGCCAATACAGTGTTAAAAGCAGCATTCTCAGCAATGAAATAATCACGTCTCAAAGCTCTTGGAATAAATGAAGTCAAGAAAGGCAAGTTGTTAGCCATTTTCTTAGAGTAACGAGTGAAACCAGCAATAAAGTCTGTGTTCACGTCCACCATTGTGAAATCGTAGTCTCTTTGAGCTTTACTTGATCCCTCAGTTTGAGTTGCAATTGAACCTTCTCCAGCGCCCTCTCTTGGGAATGTATAAGTACCTCCAAAAATGTTAACAGAACCAACTAAGTCGGCAACGTTTACCATTTGTCCAGGGATCATAACTGTATCGAAGTTATAATCTTTTGGTTGCGCTCCTGTTAGGTTAGCTCCCAAAGTCATATCTCCTACAGCTTTCACTTGTACAGATTTACCCGCTCTTACTTCTTTGATTTGGTCGAAGTTCTCAGTTAATGATTTTGTCATTACGTCAAAAAATCCAGCTCCTTTTGTTTCAACTGATTTCTCTTGCAATTTCACGTCTAATTTGTCAGCGTGGTCTTGAATAGCTTTTAAATCAGCTTTCAAAGCCTCGATTGACTCGTTTTGTTTTGATTCCATCTTTGCCTCAAGTGCATCGATTAATCCTTTTACCTCGACTGATTGCTCAGCTCCTTTTGTTTCAACTTGTGCTTTGATTCCTTCCAAAGCCGCTTTAATTTCTAATGCTTCCATTTTGTTTTTGTCTAAAGTTTAAAATTTTTCAATGTGTCTAATATAATCGGCTCCTCAATCAAAGTGGTAGTTTCTACCGGCTCATCCGAAAGTGATTTTAATAAGTTTTCGATATTGCGCAAACGCTCGTCGCTATAATCTAAGTTATAAGCCTTTTCGATTAGTTCCATAATACCGTAGTGGCTTTTTATAGCCTTAATGCCTTGTACGGTGCTTAATTCATTTGCACCCCAAGACGATAAAAACGAATACTCCATTAATTTATATTCGTTAATAATTGATTTGTTCTTTTGGTCTCTTTGCATAACTCTATACCCAATTGATAGCTCAGCATTTAACCCGCTCTCGTGCATCAATTTAACATCTGTAAACATATCCTTGCCTAAAGGCTTATTCATATTGAATTGGCTTTTAGTAAGCAAACCATAAGTATCTTTTGTGTCAATTTCCAAAGGTACCCCAATCATCATCGTTGGGTTGTGGTCTTTTAACACTCGAATACGTTTAAAGTTTTCGTTTACGGTTTTATCAAAGCTACCATAAGCCGAAATATCTCCGTCACTATCTTTAAAGTTATAAGCGTTTGCGTATGCTACAACAATCCCTTTACTTTCGTCAAGGTCTTTTAAATCGTAGCTAAGTTGTTTAAAATCCATCCTTTTATCTTTTAAATATTATCATTCCCTCTTTATCTCTCTTTGCTTTAAAAGCTACTGTACACCTGCAATTTATAACTTGTGATGCTTTACCATTTGGATCGCCTGGCCACATCATTAAACTACCGTCCGCCATTTTGAAAGGCTCATCAAAATCAACAATTTGTCCGTTTTCAATTCTATGGTCTCGCCTTGTCCTATCGTCCTTTGCTGCTATCCATTCCTTTGTCATTTCGTAGTTAGCTTGTGAGGCTGCCCTAATTGCCGCAAAGTTCGAAGCGCTTGTTGTTTCTGTCCTTGCTATTCTAAGTGCTTGCCATCTGTAAAAAGTTTGCGATTTGCTTACTAATTCATAAATAGCATCCTGCAAATTTACTAAACTTTCTCGTCCCTCTAACTTTAATTTGATAGCTTTTAAAATATCCTCAATTAAAGTGCCTTGTACACTAACTATCTTTTGCGCTCCTTGTGTTGAAAAGAACAATAAAATATCATTTAAGAACGATTCACTAAATAATATATTCTTTGTTGTCTTTTCTATTTCTTTATTCATTCGTTTGCCGTAATCGTACCCTATTGTGGTGTAAATATCGACAAACATTTCCTTAATCTTCTCCTCAGTTATATTTGAGGCTATTAATATTTGATATGTATTAAGGGTTACGTTATTTAACGGAATAGCCCCTAAAATTTTCTTTATGTGTTTTTGTACGATTCGATACGCTTTTCGCTCGTACATATACTGCAAGCGTTCCCAATTTATCATACATTCGCATTGTCAAAAGCCTCCATTGATACATCCGTAATTCGTTGCTTATTGCTATCTATCCAAACCGTATCCATACCGTCATCCGTTAATACATCGTATTTCAAAGCCGTTCTTATTTCGTTTGGAGTTAATGGCGACTTACTTAACCATTCTATTTTTTTTGTTAAATCTTCTTGCATTTCTGGTAAGTCATCATAATCAAACTCCAGCATTGCATTTTCATACCCTTTAAAACGTGGAATAAAGTGCTTATTTAAACTATCTTGTAATAATATTAAATCTGGTATAATATTATCCGTTATAGCTTGTTTTCTAGCTTCTGTTGTATCTGTATTGCCTAAGGTAGCTTTTCCGTCATTATTTAATAATTCATCAGGCCAATTTAAAACGTTGCAAATTGCCTTACTATCATATTTTAAATAATCAAAAGGTTTTAATTCGTCTGTTGTTAATGATATCCTTGTAAAAGCAATATCGCCACTTGATCCAGCAATACGACTCAAACGCTCTGGACTTGCATCCATTTCCAATAAACGCTCTTTTAATGATGTGGCTTGTTCAACTGTTAAAGGCGTACTTTTACCGTGAATAAATCCAAAAGCACCTCCATTTTGAAGTGTTTTAACATTTAAGTCAATAGCGCTATTTTGTGAGTTAATGTTTCTTAATGCTGAGCGCAAAGGACTCATTCCGTATAAATGTGAACCCTCTAAATCAAAGTTAGGGTTTGAATATTTAACGTGGATTACATCCTTAGCATCAAACTTAACTAATTGATCTCCCTCTATTAACATATAATAATCAACAGGACTTTCAATACTTAGCATATTAGCATTTCCCTTAAGAACTATTTGCATTTGATGTGCAGGTAAAACGTATAATAAAATAGGTTCGCCTTTTCTCATTCCATCCTCTGGCGCTACTATATAAAAATAACAGTTACCCGTTGTTTTCATATAGATTTTATATAATGCCCAAATATCGCTCCACGTTTGCGTTGGATTAGGTTGCTCCAATGGGAACGGCATATCAACCTCATCGTAAGATTTTGATTCTAATATAACCTTTTTAACTTGTTGAACGTAGTTTAAATTCCCTTTTGTTGCGTGTTGTAGTTGTTGTAGTTTTCGATGTTCTTTTTTATCTTTGATTTTCTTAACCTCGTAAGGAACGGCTAAGGTCTTTTGAGTCATTTGTGAAATACACGCATAAACATCGGGGTTTAAGTTGTAACCCTTTTCAATATAAGTGGCGTTATTAATATCGTAGTGGGTATATCCACTCCCTAAAAACTTATAAAAAGCCTCGTTAAATTTATTATTAGTACCCATTAAACGAGTAGTAATATTAGCTAATATATTCCCAAAAGTATATTTCATAGTACAAAATTACTAATTATTTTATTAAAATGTAAAAAAAGTTTGTTCAAAGCAAAAGTACATCCTCATCATTAAGGCATCGCTATAATCTGGCGACCTACCAATTGATTGTTTTACCATTTCTTTTGATACAATTTGCAACTTGCCGTCGCTGTCTATTTTATCCCTTTTCACTTGCTCCAACTCCTTTGTTATTTCATCCACTACGCTAAAATCATTGCATTTAACGAATAGACTATCGCTTTGCACTAACTCAGCTAATTTAAAATAACACTGCGTTTTTAGGTTTTGATATTGTACGATTTGATTCTCTACTAACAAAGGCTTGGAATTATTTACAAACCCCTTGCATCGTAGTATATCGACTACACCACCACCAACGCCATCCTCATCGGCAATAATATTTGACAAAGGTACTTTATATTTATTTGCTAAATCCCTAATTAGTTGTGCAATTTCTGTTATGCTCGATTTGTTTAAGGTTTGAATATCGACAACCCTAAAACCACTCCAAACCATTATAACCATTTTATCGCTACCAAAACGAGCAATATCGGCACTGATATACATTTGCCCACCCTCAATAAATTCATTTGTAAATATGTTTTGGATCTTTTCAAAGTCCATTAATTTAGCTGGGTCGTTGTCGTATTCCCAATTTCCGTAATATAGCCTTTGCTTTGAATTTTCGTCAAGGCTTAAAAGGGATTCTAAATATGATGATGGTAAATGTGGGTTGTCTTTTGGTAGTGACTGAATAAAACGTTTGTCCGGTTCTATTGTATTATTCTTTTGTTTAAGGTAAAACTGAGCATACACCCAATTTTTAGCGGGGTTGCAAGTTCCTAACATCTTAGGAGTTAATCCCAATTGCTTAATCTTATAACGAATACGGGACTTTACTATTTGCCACGCCTTGTAAGATATTTGATTACACTCATCGATAAACGCTCCTGTTATCTCTAATGAACCTAAGCTGTCGAAGTTTGGATCGCTTGGATAGGCGTATAAATCCTTTAAAAGTATTTCACTCCCGTTATTCCAATATATTATACCACTTTGAGAATTAAAGTTATATTGATTTGATATTTTTAATGATGTGGTTAATTCAAAGAAAGTATTTAATGTTGTTTCTTTTAAAGCTTTCAATTTAGAACGCCCCATTAACCAACGAGTACCAGGATATAATTGGCATTGCTCAATTAACCATAATACACCAAGTGCGGATTTGCCACCGCCAGCAGCTCCACCATAAATTAGCTCTTTTGTTATGGTGTCCTTTAAATAATATACCGCATTCTCTTGTTTACTGATTAACTTCATCGGGTTCTTTTCCAGTTCCTAAGCTAATAATATTATGGTTTTTATTTGTGTTTTCACTCTCTACAAATTGCATTGATAGCTTACGCAACTCCTCAGGAGTTGCAATCAATTTCATCAAAGCCATTTGCAAAGCTGGAGCGTTTGATTTGTACCATTTAGAACGCATTGACACCTTTAAATCTACTCTATTCTTTTCCAATTCCGAAATCATTGTTTTATAGTTGTCGGATTCGTTCGGGAAGTGTTCATAAAAAGTGGATTTATGACAAGGTAAAAGCGTAATAATATCTTCAATAAAGAATAGTTTTTTACTCTTTATTTCATCCATTGCTTTATTAAATAATTCCTCTGTTTTATATGCCATTACTCTTTAAATTCGTTAGTACAATCAATGCCGTTTCTTTTTACAATTAAAGTATCATCAAGTTTAAGCATTCGTTTTACAATTACATCGCAATACTTCGGGTCGAGTTCCATTCCGTAACATTTACGTTTAAGTTGGTGCGATGCTACCATTGTTGAGCCTGAACCTAAAAATAAATCTAAAATCAAATGATTTTTTTGACTTGAGTTGCTTATGCCTTTTGAAACTATTTCAATAGGTTTTGGAGTTGTGTGTCCTTCTTCTCTTTTACTTTTAGCAACCCAAACACTTTCCTGTTTTCTGTCTGAATACCATTTATGTGTCCCATTATTAAACCATCCATAAAAACAAGGTTCGTGTTTACTTTGATAATCCGTTTGTGATAAAACAATACTTTCTTTTACCCATATTATCATACTTGAAAAATGGCAATAAGAACGGAAAACTTCGTTAAATATATCAGAACATTTATCGGAATGAAAACAATAAATAGAAGCACCACTTTTTGAGTTTAAAACATAGTTAGAAAATGCTCCTTCTAATAATTCTTTTAAACCTCCTCTGTCATCGTTATTTATTCCTTTATAGTCTACACCATAAGGCGGATCGGTAAACACCATATCAGCTTTTTGCCCATTCATTAACTTTGCAACCGTATCTGAACAAGTGCTGTCCCCACAAAGTAAACGATGCTCTCCTATTTCGTAAAGATCGCCTAATACTGTAATCGGTTGTTCTGGAGGTGTTGCGTCAAAATCATCTTCTTCTGCTTCTAAAACTTCGTCTGTTTCAAATGCAGGAATATCAAGACCCCACTCTTCAAGTTGCTCAACGTCCCATTCGTTTGCTAACATTTCAAAATCCCATTCCCCGCCACTTGTATTGTCTTTAATTAAAAACTCTCTTTGCTGCTCCTCTGTTAGATTGTCGGCAACTATAACTGGTATTTCTTTTAATCCAGCCTCTTTACAGGCTTTAAAACGCATATTGCCGCCTAATATAACCATATCTGCATTTACTACGATTGGTCTAATATCGAGCATCTCAGGGAACTCTTTAATTGATTTTACTAACTTTTCAAACTTGTCGTCTTTAATTAAACGTGGGTTGTTTGGGTTAAGTTTAATTTCTGATATTTTTAGTTTTTTCATATTGGTTAAATATTTTATTTTACAAATATAATAAAAAAAGGCTATCAATTACGATAGCCAATTTCTAAGTGTGTTATCAAGCGAGATGCTATCTC
>FUWD013239542.1_pt1 | contig 18734 bp, 19 predicted proteins | sample 1063281 | NCBI WGS metagenome assembly FUWD01 (sample SAMEA79048168, study PRJEB19326) | metagenome | biome: marine | reverse complement strand
TGTAGCATTTTACGATACTTAGCATCACGCTTTTCTATATCAGGTAATGCAATATAAATAGGCTGGGAGTATTCTTTATGTAAAATTACATACCAATAATTTAGTGCACGTACATAAAATTGAGAAAAATATCTTAGGAACTCCTCAGAAGAGTCAACGGAATCTTTCATACCATCAACTCTCCCCTGCATCCACAACATCGGGCCAGCTGGGAAGCCTTTGTCCCACGGGGTACCTTGTAGATACAGTTTGCTAGCTCTGTTCAATATATCCGAACCTTCTGTAGCCGTTTCAAAAACAACTCGTGCATATTGGAGCTTGGTACCAAATACCTTCAACACATCTTCAACAGGAAGTAGTACTGACTGTACTTCAACATTTTGTCCTTGAATAAGTTCGCGAAAATCTCCTGGATTATCACTTGTTGTATAGAAAAGAATAAAATCCCAATCACTATGTTCACGTTCGTTGCCACTTGCACGAGATCCATGAAGTATAATTGTTGCCGGATTATATTTATTTTTTAAATACTCAATTATTGTTTTCTCCATAACTAACAATGAATTTATTATTGACCAATACTTTTAAAAGAGAACAGAATTCTTCAATCACATAGACAGTATACCTTTTGGATATTTTCTGCGCTAGCTTAAAAATACCTCAAAAGCTTTTCGTCTATAGAACCCCTGTGCAAAACTAAAATGATACTATATAACAAGCATCACGTAGTTCACAAATCATCAGATCAATAGGATCACATGGTGAAGTCAGCACAAAGTCACACCTTCGTCTAGAAAAGGTATTTATATTCTCATTCGTCTATAAGTACTCAAAGGCACACACCAACATACGTGAACAGAGATGTTTCAATCGAACCCAAGGTGTCAAAGCACCAGAAAAGCTTAAGAAATCATCTCCCTTTGTGCTGGCTTCACCATGTGATCGTCATACATCATCCCGCGCTCAATCAGATACCATACAATCGTAAGTAACTTATGCGCCACGACGATGCGCGCTTGCTTTGGAGTTTTATGTCTGTCTTCTTTAGCAGACAGGTAGTGCGTATGCAGGTTGTGTGATTTTTCAGTATCACGAATCCGCATGGCTGCTTCGATAATCGAGTACCGTAGTACTCGAGATCCAGCTTTTGAGATACTGCCATATCTTTTGTTGTCTCCACTGGAACGTTCCTTCGGATAGATACCAGCATAACTAATCAGATTTGCTGGTGTGTGAAATCGTTTAAAATCACCAACCTCAGCATAGATAGCGGCAGCCGTCACTGGTCCAATGCCGGGAACACTCAACAGTATTGTATAGGTATCGGTACCCGTGATAGTTTTGACTATCTTCCCTTCAAGGTTAGTCACATGTGCCTTGATCTCTTCCAGACTCAAGAACATGTCATACAAACCAGACTCTTGGTTATAGAGCGTATCCCAACCAGCTTTATGCAGTGGTTGCTCTGCAGTTATGTGACTACCACGCGCGGTACACACACTCTGAATACGACACTTGGTGGCCGTACTTTGACTAATGAAGTGGGCTCTTTCTTGGACTAACATCCGGAGTTCGTAGATATCGTCTGGTACTTTGTATGCTTGGGGCAGGTAGTCTGCTCGCAGGAGCTCAGCTAAGGTGAGCGCATCATTTTTATCGGTCTTCTGTCCACTATCAGCTATTTGGCGTAGTTTGATAGTGTTGGCAATCTGGACAACAATACCAGTTTGCTCACACAGATCACTCATCCACCGCCAACCACAGACTGGCTCCACCGCCAGTGTCGTCTCTGCTGGGTCAGCTGGTAGTGAGGTGATGGCTTCCTGCACTGCGTGTGGAGTACAATCCCATACTCGTTCATATACTTTCTCTCTTTGTTCGTTGATGGCGACCCACGTACTGGTACGCTTATGCCAATCAACGCCAACGTATAGTTTTGACATGTTGATTTGTCTTAATTGATAATCTTGTACGTTACCGTACATGAGTATGGTAGCAGGGTTCTATGGTGGCGATTCCTGTCTTCTCTCTCAAAATACAACAAAACCCTAACAAAGCTTCGGCTTTGTTAGGGTTTTGTTATTTGCGGAGAGAACAGGATTCGAACCTGCGTATAGTTTCCCATAACACACTTTCCAAGCGTGCGTCTTAAACCACTCGACCACCTCTCCCTGGAATCATTTGTACTGTAGTACTTTACCAGTATGTTTAGGATTATGCGAACCTACAATCTCCATGTATCTAATCGCTGCCTTTGCAGAGTACATATACAAGTTAGTCGACTTTGGTTTCGCTGGTTCAAAATCAAAATTCTTAAGAATTTTTTCCATTCCAATAATCAAAGGCCGTGAATAATTGGTAAAAGTCCATCCAATATATGTTTTCTTTAACTTCCTGTGTTGGAAAACACAACCATCAGTATCAAATAAACCCCGCGCGCATGCTTTTTGATATGTGAGATTTTTAAAAATCCAGTCAGGTACGCATACTTGATGTACAACCTTATTTCCTCGCTCAAGTCCAACTTCCTCTAGAACATCTATTAATGATGCCCCAGATAATTTTATTTCAATTACATTATCTCGTTCTGACCAAGTAGGTTTTTCTCCAAATACAGAAGTAAAAAGTCCTTGAACAAAATATGCATATTGTCTATCAACAGTTCTATCAAGTGTTACAGCCACCTGATAATCTGTTAAAGACCCATCACCAAGCAAGATTCCCAGTACTTCAGCTAAGTTTTCAGAGTGTTTCAGTTGTTTAAAGTTCTTTCTGACGTTACAACCAAGTTTTCTATATTTCTCTGGGTCTATCTTTCTCCGGTCTTGTGAAATTACTCCTCCCTTACGACAACTTTTAGCAGTACCAAAATTTCCATACTTACTATAACGAGCAGCACCGCCAAGTTTTGCTGCTTTAGATACATGCCAGTAATCGTCAACAATCTCATGTCTTCCAATTGGTACATTACCTACTTTTGTCAGTAAAAAAACTGTGTCAGCATCAGGATTACTTTTTCCTGACCTCCAGTCATACAAAGTTCTTTCATTCACATCAAAAGTTTTAGCTATTTTTTTCCAAGAGTCTGAGGAACTTAGTTTCAGATTTTCAAAAAAATATATCTGCTCCTGTGGTGTTTCAAATATGATTCGTGCCATACAGATAATATTACCACGACACAACAATTAAACAACTCAGCCACTCCTCCGTTCGACAAGTGCACCAAACTACCGGAAACTTCAAACTAAGATAAGATTCAAGGAAATGAGTAAAAATAATGTGAGGTGAAAAATGACTCAATGTCATTTTGTAAAAGGTTACCTAACGTTTTGAAGGATGAAAAATGTTGATAACCTACACTGCTTCTGTAAGAAGGACTTGGGGTACGTTGAGCGTGCTTTTTGTGCAGGCAACGAAGAAGATCGCTTAGTTTCGGGTCCAGTGATTTTCTCAAGTAGAGAAAAAATCAGGACATAAATTCAATATAGTCACTACGTTCCTTATTTCATTCAGTTTTCATCCCTCTTAGTTTTGCGATTCGATCCTCTGCAGGAGGATGCGTCTGAAACAGTCCCCCGATTCTCTGCATCATGCTCTTCTTTTTTGCACCCTGGAACGGGTCAGAGATGAACAGGTGCGCCGTGGCGTTTGAGGCATGCTTCATTGGTTGTGCATGGGAAGTAATCTTCTCTAGAGCGGACGCGAGTCCTTCTGGGTAGCGTGTGAGAAGTGCACCTGTGGCGTCTGCCAGATATTCACGCTTGCGAGAAACCGTCATCTTGATGAGCTGGGCAGCAATTGGTGCCAGAATAATGCCCACAATAGGAACAATCCAGAATGCTGGGTGACGGTCCTTATTATCTCCACCACCAAAAATCATTGACCGGAGCATGATGTCGGAAATAATCGCAATAAATCCCGCCAGGACTACCGCCACCGTCATCACCAGCATGTCACGGTTACCAATATGCGCCATCTCGTGAGCAACCACTCCCTCAAGCTCATTGCGATTCAAAATCTCTATGAGACCAGTAGTAACTGCAACTACCGCATGTTCAGGGTTACGTCCGGTAGCAAAGGCGTTTGGAGACGGGTCTTCTACGATATATACCTTCGGCATTGGTAGACCGGCCGTAATAGCCAGGTTTTCTACAATGTTATACAGCTCACGATTATCTTCGAGAGTTGCCGGTTTTGCGTGCGTCATCTTGAGCACAATCTTGTCTGAGAACCAGTAACTTCCAACATTCATCACCAGTGCAAAAATAACTGCAACATACAGCAGAATTGGATTACCAAAGTACCAGGCTACCCCGTACCCTACGGCAATAACTAAGACTAAAAACATGCCCATTAAAAACCACGTCTTGGCAATGTTTGAACTTTGATGTGTATAAAGTGTTGTCATAGTTTAATTATCCCTAACTCCCTGCGGAGTTTCTTTTTTTACGAACTGAGAAAGTCATGATGACCTCCTTACAGATTTCGCAACATCATCCCACCACTGTCTATGCTACTGGTGCAACTGCGATGGCTGTGATATATCTTGGTCGGCACTTGGTACCGCTTTCCTGACCAACATACTTTCAAGCAAGTCTCGGTTGAAGTTTTCAGGTACTGCACCTTCCGCACCGTATATGTACAAAAGAGTCTTAAGAATACCTTCCATCGCTGACTGAATAAGTCCCAGTATTACAATGAAGACAACGTACACAATCACAAGTGGTATAACTAAGACTGCCAAGTCCACTACAGCACAGGCAATAGCTAGTCCAATAAACGAGAGTAACGCAAGTAGATGAATACCAAGGAATGTAAGTCCCAGTCCAAAGTTACTAACGAGCGTTTCGCCCCATGTCTGCTTAAATACTTGTCCTGATTTTCCAATGGAGCCAAAGGCTGACTTTTTATCAATAACCATCGCCGGAACAACAAAGTATGTGAGTACTGACCAGGCTACACCTACTACTAAGGCAAGAATAAAGCCAAGAAATCTTGAACGTTCCACAATCATCCGTAGAACAATCCCAACAGTACTCGTGATTACTGACCATAAGAATAATGACCCTGCATGCGACCAGGCCACCTTTAAACTATCTGTGAGTGTCGCATCGCCACCGTGTGCGCGAGTATAAACAGTATGTACAATAGCTGCCTGTGACAGAGCTAACGTAAACGCTCCTGCCACGTAACAGGCAAAGAAAAACACCAACTCAAGGGGTGAACTTGGTTCACCCTCAGCTGAAAGCTGTATATCACCTCCAAGGATAGTCAATACAAACACTGCGACAATAGCCCCAAACAAAAAAATGTTCACAACACCCATAATAAGAGGTATCCACACCATCTCTTTGTCTGCTTTAAAGTACCTATATGTTTCTTTAAAGAGTAGTAAACTGGCCTTAAATCGCCCAATTTGTTGTCCATTAAGTACAATTGGTTCCTTTTTTGCCATATATACTAGAAATCAACTTTTATCACTTCACGTTCTTCACTACCTTCAGCTAGTTCGAACAAATCCATTGCAATAAAGCCAAACAGGTTTCCAATAACGTTAGATGGGAATGATTGCAGTTTAATTGCTAAGTCTCGTACATTTCCGTTATAGAATCGTCGGGCTGCTTGAATTTTGTTCTCTGTGTCTGCCAGCTCAGTCTGTAGCTGAAGAAAGTTAGTACTTGCCTTTAGGTCTGGGTATGCTTCAGCAATTGCGAGCAATCCTCCAAGTGCACTAGTAAGGGCAGACTCAGCTCCCGCCATAGCAGTAATCTGCTCTGGAGTGATGTTGCTCGGGTCAACGTTTGTTTGGGTTGCCTTTGCTCGTGCCTCAGTTACAGCTTGTAATGCTTCACGTTCGTGCGATGCGTAGCCTTTTACTGTATCAATCAGGTTTGGAATAAGGTCATACCGTCGCTTCAGTTGTACATCAATATCTGCCCAAGCTTCCTTTGTTCGCTGTGTGAGTGTTACAAACCCGTTGTACGCTGCAATCGCAAAAATTGCTACTGCTGCAACTACTCCTACCACGATCCATAGTGTCATTGTCATACTCTCTTTGAAATGTTACCTCAGTAATATGTGTATATTTTACCATGTTCACGTATTGACACAATATCAAAAGACTGACTGCAATAAAATACTACAGCGTAATATCACACAGTAATCCAAAATGGTCAGAAAGAAACAGTGGTCCTTTACTTGTCTCTACTGGTAGGTCAAATACTCGTTTGCAACTTTGACTCTGCAAGGAGTTCACAAATGCTGTGTTCAGGAAAACATGGTCAATGGACTGCGATACAGACAGAGGAAACATCATATTTAAAGGGTTGTGCACATCCCAGGTGATACTTTTATCAGATATATTTGTATACCCAAAAGAAAGCATTTTTTCATGATTCTCTTGAGCAATGTCAGGACCAAAATTAAAATCTCCGGCAACAATTACCTTTTCAGTGGAAGAACTCACATATCTATCCATATACACAAGATTGTCATTTCGTTTTTTAATCGTACTCCTCCGTGTCTGGGAATTACTACCAAAACCACCATACGGAAAATGAACATTTACAATCATCACATCTGTATACGGACCATCTGTAATCTTAATTTTCACCGCCCCCTTGGGAACAATTTTTTCAACACCAGAGGCATTAAAAGCCAACTCTTCCAGAGTTTTAAAGGGATATTTAGACATGATACATAATCCTACATTATGTAAAACATATCCACTTGGAGAATGATATATGTATGGATACATTTTCATCTGCTCTGTAAGCCTGTCCGAATCCTCTTTTCTATACACTTCTTGTAGGCATATAACATCAGGATCAAGGGCGATAATAGAGGCTGGTAATGCTTCTGCTCGCGCTCTAAGTTTCGGAACCAGGTCAATATGTAACGGCCCTACAGCAATCTTAAGCAAGCCAGTATTTAGTGTCAGTAATTTCACATAGGCCATAGTACCAAAGGTCACCAACACAACCAAGCTTTCAAGGGGACATAAAAAACTCTGGGCACCCCAGAGCTTTTTATTTTAGATGTTTGACCGTCTGTAACCGCAACGCTTTAGAAGCTTAACTACTTATGTCTAGATTCTCGTTTTGTTTTTCTACGCACAAATCACTGGGGATGTATTAAAATTCAAATAGATGCGAGGCGGACAAGAAAAAAGAGCCGAGTCGTACAAGTGTACGGTGAGGCTCTTTTTTCGCAGTTCAACGAAGTAGATGTTGAATTTTAATACATTCCCCCTCCTCCCATACCACCCATATCTGGTGCTGCAACAACTCCTTCCGGCTCAGGTGCATCTGCAATGGCACACTCTGACGTAAGGAGAATCGCAGCAGCTGAGACAGCGTGCTGGACACTGGCTCGCTCTACTTTCACGGGGTCAATAATTCCAGCCTTGATCATGTCCTTAACCATCTCTCCTTTGACTGCGTCATACCCGGAGTTACCCCCAGCGTCTTTTACTTTCTGCACAATCACACCACCTTCATCACGCCCGGTATTGTCGACGATTTGTCGTAATGGCATCTCAAGGGCTTTAAGCACAATGTGATACCCGACCAGTTCCTCCTTCCCAAGCTTCTTCTTTGGGAGCACTACCTTTTCTATGTATGATGCTGCTTTTGCCAAAGATGTTCCTCCTCCAGAAACAATTCCTTCTTCAATAGCAGCCCTGGTTGCATTTACTGCGTCTTCAATCTTCAGCTTCAAATACTTCATCTCAGTTTCTGTCGCTGCGCCTACTTTAATCACACCAACACCACCACTAAGCTTGGCAATTCGTTCGGTAATCTTGTCTGCATCAAACTTGTTTGCAGCAGCCTTTACTTGAGCACGTAGTGACTCAACCCGATCTTCGATAGACCCTTTTTCACCCTGTCCACCCACGATAAGGGTCTCGTCTTTAGTAGACACAACCCGATCTGCCTTCCCAAGCTGTACCAACTCGACATCTTCAAGCTTCATCCCTAGGTCGTCAGAGATAAGTTGCCCACCAGTAGTGATTGCAATATCTTCAAGCACATCCTTTTTCCGGTCTCCATACCCTGGAGCCTTCACTGCCAGTACTGAAAACCCTCCCTTAAGTTTGTTAACCACAAATGTCGTCAAGGCTTCTCCTTCAATATCATCTGCAATAATTACTAGCTCTTTTTTCCCTGCTTGGGCAATCTTCTCAAGCAATGGAAGGATTTCCTGCACGTTCGAGATTTTTTTGTCAGTTATCAGAATCTGCGCATCTTTATACTCAGCTTCCATTCGCTCAGGATTGGTTACCATGTATGGTGACACATATCCCCGATCGAACTGCATTCCTTTAGTAAGTTCTGTTTCAATGCCAAATGATTGTGACTCTTCGACCGTCACCACACCATCTTTACCTACTTTTTCGATTGTTTCAGCAATCTTTTTGCCAATCTCTGCATTCTCTGCAGAAATTGTTGCTACCTGCTTAATTTCTTCAGTAGTCGTAATTTGTGTAGCCTGTGTAAGAAGGGCCTTAACTACGTCGGTTGACGCCTGCTCCATACCAGAACGCACCGCCATGGAGTTTAGTCCCATAGTAGTCTGTCGCAGCCCTTCTCGTACCAACGCCTGCATAAGTACGGTTGCAGTTGTCGTTCCATCTCCAGCCAATTCATTTGTCTTATCTGCAACTTCTTTGGCAATCTCAGCACCCATATTTTCAAACTTGTCCTTGAGCGTAATTTCTTTTGCAATAGAAACACCGTCGTTAGTAATCAACGGTCCACCATAACCCTTATCGATAATGACGTTTCGTCCTCGTGGGCCTAAAGTTACTTTTACCGCATCAGCAACAGTGTCTACACCACGTTGCAGTTTCTTTCGTACGTCCTCCCCATAAATTACTTCCTTTGCCATATGTTACTGTGTGAGCGTGCGAACTTAGAAACATATGGTCCACCTACAGTTTCAAACTTGTTTTGAAAGTGTGGTGGGCGTTAAGTCCGCTCACTCAAATTACTTATTTTTTAATACATTATCCAATTATTGCCAGAATATTTGCTTCCCCCACAATAAAATACTCCTTATCAGCAATCTTTACCTCATCAAAGCCATACTTTGAGTATACAATCCGGTCTCCCTCTTTCACTTCCATCGGGATTCGTTTTTCACCATCTTCATCCAATTTCCCCACACCAACTCGTACCACTATCCCCTCCCCCGCCTGCTCTTTCTTAGCTGACTCAGGAAGAATAATGCCCGAAGCTGACTTCGTACCTGACTCCTCTTCAGTTAACGCCCGTACTACAACTCGGTCCGCTAACGGTTTTATCTGTATTTCTGCCATATGTTACTGTGTGAGCGTGCGAACTTAGAAACATATGGTCCACCTACAGTTTCAAACTTGTTTTGAAAGTGTGGTGGGCGCTAAGTCCACTTACTCATTTAATTAATTAATTATTATATATAGTACCAACTGCTCATCTGTGTCATTCGTAATCATGAAAATACTACTTTTTTCATAGAGCCGTCTTATTATACGTTAGCTATCACTGTTTGCAATATTTGTAAAAAAGTGCAAATAAACAAGACTACGCAACTCAAAGATACCTTGCCATGAGCAGTCTCTCAGTTTGAGACCGGAATCTTTTTGGAAGGAAACAAGCGCTGTTCCATACCAAGGAGACATTTGTGCCCGTTTACTGGTGCAGGTGATTAGAGCTGTGTAGTCACCCACCATTACTGCCGTGTAGGTAGGGTGGTTTTTTTGTGCCTAAATTCTCTTGCCTACTCTCCTTCTTTCTGCTATTATCTTCGCAATGGAATTCATACAAAACGTGGTACTACCAGTACTGCCCTACGTACAAATCGTACTCTCTGTCTTGCTCGTAGCAGCTATTATGCTTCAGCAGCGTGGATCGAGTCTTGGAGGTGCCTTTGGAGGAGATAACTTCAGCGCAACATTTCAGAAACGACGTGGGAGTGAAGAGTTTCTCTTCCGAGCCTCTATCGTTCTTGCAATCCTGTTTGTAGCCAGTGCCCTTATTACAGTCATTTTCTAACACCGCAACAGTTGTTGTTATTTTAACGGACCCTATTAGCCAAACTACTGCCTTGTTCAAGCCAGTATTCTCTTATGAACCTACACACTAAAAAGGACTCAGGTTCTCTCCTTACCCGATATTTTGCGTTTTTACAACGTCGGAGCAGAGGTGACAGACTTATTTTTCACACCGCACTTATTGCTGTCTGTGTGTCGCTCTTTTTTGTATTGAGTTTTATAAACACCAAGTACATAACTTCAGTACCCAGTAGCGGGGGAATGATTGTAGAGGGCATCGTGGGAACGCCACGGTTTGTAAACCCAGTACTGGCAATTACACGAGCTGACCATGACATGGTTGCACTTATCTATAGTGGACTGGTTAAACTTGATTCCAGTGGGGTGTTGGTACCTGACTTAGCAGAATCAATAGACATTTCTGAAGATGGTCGTACCTACAACATCAAGCTCAAGCAAGATGTACGGTTCCACAATGGAGACGTTCTTAAGGCCCGTGACGTCGCATACACTATTGCACTGATACAAAATCCAGACCTTAAAAGTCCGCTTCGGGGAAACTGGGACGGTGTACTTCTAGAAGAGCTGGGAGAATATGAACTCAATATAGTGCTTGAAGAAGCATACCCACCGTTCATGGAAAATTTAGCGGTTGGTATCCTGCCACGAGAACTCTGGGATGAGCTTCCTACAGAACAGCTTCCGTTCAGTCAAAACAATACTCAGCCAATTGGTACTGGGCCCTACGAAGTAGAAGATGTGCTTCGTACTAAATCAGGACTTATCAATGCATATAAGCTCACTGCAGCAATACACTCTTCAGAGAAACCCAACATAACAACCTTAGTGTTTAACTTCTACCAAAATGAGCATGACCTCTTGCAAGCGCTAAAAAACAAACAAATCTCAGGGACACCAAGCTTGTCACCTGAATCACTGGCACAAATTGATACAGACATATACACCATAGTTGAAAAACCACTACCACGGACATTTTCAATTTTTTTCAACCAAAACCGTTCAAGCACGTTACGAGACAAAGCAGCTCGCGAAGCACTACACATAGCCATTGATCGCACTGCGCTGATTGACGAAGTATTACTTGGCCACGGTATCCCCATCGATACCCCTGTGCCACCTGGCTTTATTGCGCTAGAATCTAGGGACACTTCGTCAACTAGTACTGTTGAGAACGACACAAGAATTGAACAAGCAAAAACTATCTTACGTACTGGTGGATGGACACAAACAGACCAAGGAGTATGGGAAAAAGAGATTGACGAGGAGACTGTCTCTTTATCAGTTGCACTCACAACAGCAAATACTCCCCTTTTTGATGCAACCGCAACCTTTATAGCCCAACAATGGGAAGCACTTGGCGTACAAATAAGTGTAGATCAGTTCGAACAAACTGACCTGGTACAATCAATTATTCGACCACGCAGTTTTGAAGCATTACTATTTGGCAACGACATTGGTCGTTCCGTTGACCTATACCCATTCTGGCATTCGTCTCAAAAAGACGATCCTGGACTGAACATTGCACGCTACACAAACATTGATACCGATGCACTGCTAGAAAAGGCGCGCAATGAAACAGACCAAGCAGTCCGTACAGAACTCATTAGAGAGTTTGCTGAAATTATGACTGCGGAGCTACCGGCAATCTTCTTGTACACACCTACATTCAGCTACGTACTCGATACCCATGTGACCACTTCAGAGTTTACGTCTCTAAGTAAGCCCAGTGAACGCTTTGCAAATATTGCTCAGTGGCACATAACGGCAAATAAACTTTGGCCAGTATTCAGCAATAACTAACAACTACCGACCTAGTGAGTAGTTGAGAGCATCGATACTTTTATAGATTTTCTCAACTATTCATTAAAAGGAATAACAATTACAATTATGAACAACGAACACAAACAAAAAGAAGCACCTACCAGTGCAAATACTGCTCAAACTGGAACTAACCAGAACCGAAATCGGAACAACCGAAATCGACGACCAGCGCAAGCTACTGATGCAGCTGCCCGGTCAAATAACGGACCGCGACGTTCCCAAAACGGCCACAGTGCTGGACAGGGAAACTCCAAAGGTGGGCCTACCAAAAAACGGCGCGGAGGTGGCAAGCGCCACAACCAACGTCGTCGCAGTATGACAAACCCAGCTTTGTCGCACCGAATGGCTGAAGTAGACCACAAAGCACCTAAGATTCCTGAAATCATGGATGATGACACCGTACGTGTGATCCCTCTTTCTGGGGTTGAGCAAATCGGTCGAAACATGACTATCGTAGAAACAAAGGATGATATCATCGTATTTGATGCTGGCTTCCAATTTGTATCTCCTTCTTCAGGTGCTCCCGGGATTGACTACATTCTTCCAAACACCCAATATCTAGAAGAACGAAAACACAAGATTCGGGCTCTAGTAGTAACCCACGGTCATCTCGACCACACAGGAGGTATCCCCTTCATTATCGAACGGATTGGAAACCCTCCAATCTACACCCAGTACTTGACTTCACTTATGATCATGAAGCGACAGGAAGAGTTTCCGCATATGGAAGCTATCAAAATGAACGTTATTAAAGAAGGTGAATCATTCTCGGTTGGAAACACAAAAATGACCACATTCCCCGTAACACACTCAATTCCTGATGCTATGGGTGTCTCAGTACACACAAAGCACGGAAACGTAGTTATTACTGGTGATATCAAGCTGACACACGAAGACAACGTTCCAATTAAGGAAGAGCGAGATGTCTGGGAAGGCGTTGGCATGAACAACAATATCCTACTGGTTGCCGAATCAACCAATGCTGAACGCGAAGGCTGGTCAGCCCCAGAAGGTAAAGTATTCTACAACCTGGAAGAAATTATCAAGAATGCTACGGGCCGAATGGTTATCGGTACATTCGCCTCACAGTTTGAACGACTCTTTAGTATTGTTGGAGCCTGTGAGAAGTACGGAAAGAAAATTGTACTAGAAGGACGAAGCATGAAAAATAACGTTGAGATTGCCATTACTGCAAATCTACTGACTCCACAACACGGCACATTCATCAACGCTGGCGATATGGGGGATTATCCGGCAGACAAAGTAGTAGTACTTTCAACCGGAGCACAGGGTGAAGAGTTTGCAGCGCTGATGCGTATGGCAACTGATAACCACAAGTTCATCAAACTTAATGAGCGAGACACGATTGTACTTTCATCATCAGTGATTCCTGGTAACGAAGTTGCAGTACAAAAACTACGAGACAATCTCTTCCGTCGAAATGTACGAGTAGTGAACTTCCGTTCAGCGGACGTACACTCTTCAGGACACGGAAATGCCGGAGAGCTTATCTGGGTACAGCAGACAGTGAAGCCAAAATTCCTTTTGACGGTACATGGTCAGCACTCAATGCTTAAGAGTCATATGTATGCCTCTATCGACAACGGATTCCCCCGAGACAACATTGTCGTACCAGACAACGGAACTATCATGGACATCAAGAACGGTACTGAAATGATTGTTCAGAAAGTGAAAGCCCCAAGTGACATCATCATGGTTGATGGATTCACCGTTGGAGCGCGGCAAGAAGTAGTACTTCGAGACCGTACCTCACTCTCTGAAGACGGAATGTTCGTAATTATCGCTACAGTCAACACTAAGACTGGAAAATTACGAAAATCACCGGACATTATTTCTCGAGGCTTTATCTACCTGCGCGAGAACCAGCAGCTTCTGTCTGAAGCACGGGTACTCATCAAGCGAACGGTAGAAAAGCATACCGAGAACATGAATCCAATTGATCTCGACATCATTAAGGACGAACTGTCTGACACCGTAAGTAGCTTCCTGATGCAAAAAACCAACAAGAATCCAATGGTGATTCCTGTATTGATTGGGATTTAAATTAGCTGTTAGCTATTAGTAAATACCCAGATGCTTTGCGTCTGGGTATTTACTTTTTATGTAATTGTTATATGGTATATATAGAAATCGCCCCGTATTGTATACCCCACCGACATACCATGAAGGACAGTACGATGCCAGAACGAGCAACCTCAAGCATGCAAACTTATCCAAGACTTGCAAGAACTCTGCCAAAAGGGCCGAATGTTGGAACACTGACATCCAGTCATTATGGAACGACCGTATATTATACTTTCCTCATGCTCACAAGAGGGTGCTGGTACATACACTCGCACCTGGTTCATTTAGATGGGACAATCTCAAGACGTCAAGGGTCTGTCTACCCAGACACAAACTCAGTTGTGCATGAATTTGGAACAATTGGAGCTGCCTCAATTCGAAGAAGTCTGACAAGCCCATTACGCTGGTTACGCTGAACACACATCACAGGGCGGCAACCGCCGCCCTTCCGTCCCGATATTATTCGGGCGGTTTTTGTCGCCCTCTTTTCTACACTAGTCTGACTAATGTAGTTATTGGTTCTGCTGTCCCCTGTTTTGTATCTGAATTACTACAACTAATTGGTATACTACAGTTACCATGGGTACTCACAGACGACACGCACTACATCGTGTACACAAGAACCATATCAACTTTGGACTTATCTATGTCCTATCGATTGTATTCAACTTTCACGGTCTTCTTGTCGCATATGGTAGTTCAACCTACATGGAGCAGTTTGCGACGCCGGCAGTCATTGGTGCTTTGTATACAATCGGCTCTGCGTTGTCAGTCTTCTCGTTTCTGTTTGTTTCAAGAATTCTTCGAAAGATTGGCAACGTGCGACTAACGGTATACCTAGCTATTGCAGAACTCACTGCCCTGGTTGTGCTAGGTCTGACAACCTCGCCTGCAACCGCCATAGTGGCGTTTGTGTTGTTTATGACTCTAAACCCACTTATATACCTTAGTATAGACATCTTCTCAGAAAGTCTGATAGGTAGTGATGAAAAAAGCACCGGCAGCAAACGAGGGCTTACACTTACCCTCATGAGCATTGCTGCTATGGGTGGTCCACTTGCACTAGGCTTGATTGTCGGTGATGATAACAGCAATCTCTATAAAACGTACCTGGTATCTGCGGGTATTTTCTCAATTTTTATTATTATAATTCTAGCAAAGTTTAAATCATTTGATGATCCAAAGTATCATGAAGTCCAAGTGCTTCGCTCTATTCAGTCCTTCTGGGACAAAAAAGATATACGGAACGTATTTCTTGCGCACTTCACCTTACAAATTTTCTTTTCCTGGATGGTTATTTACTTCCCCCTCTACCTTGCTACTGAAATTGGTCTTCCATGGACTGATATTGGCGTGATAATTGCGGTTGGTCTATTTGCGTATGTTCTATTTGAATACCCTATAGGCTTTATCGCTGACAAATGGATCGGGGAAAAAGAAATGATGGCCTGCGGATTCCTCATACTTGCGGTTTCAGCTTCATGGATATCCTTTATGGCAGCAGCACCAGTTGTAACCTGGATGGTACTAATGTTCATTAGTCGCATAGGAGCATCACTGGTGGAAGCAACTACGGAGAGTTACTTCTTTAAACACACCACAGGAACTGATGCCAACATCATGAGCTTCTTCCGACTTACCCGACCATTAGCGATGATTGTTGGTGCTCTCTCAGGGACTATTGCACTTCTCTACCTTCCGTTTGAGCTTATTTTCATTGTGCTAGGGTTTCTCATGGTGCCCGGAATATTCTTTACTATGGCCCTTAAAGACACCAAGTAAGTCAAAAGTCTATTTCTGGCAATGCACTTCGTCGTTGCATAAAAAATCATGTTCAATGTACAAACACGTACATCTCACAAGATTTTTCACTAACTCCTCGTTCATTACTCAGAAATAAATTTTTGCGTCTAGGCACACAATCACTTGGTACCCTTGAGAAAACTTGAGTAGTAGTTGAAGATTTTAGTTTTATCAGTATAGTACACACATATGCCACTACGAACTACAGAGATGAAAGTTAAGTATGCAGAAAATATGAGTCAGTATGAGGATTTTTCTGGTACCAAAAATTTTGATGAAGATAAAGAAAGAATCATCCACTCTTATACTCATTGGCATATTATTACGAATCTGTTTCCGTACGATAAAATTGCGCAAACACATGACATGCTCGTACCAAAACGAACATTTGGCAAAATGTCTGAATGTAATAAAGATGAATGGGATGAATACAAAACAATTATCACTCAATTCGAGGCAGATGCCTACTATGATGCAATTTTAGAAAATTTTTCCAGAAACAGATCAGTATCAAAACACCTACATCTCCATCTGCTGGTTTGGAAAGAAGAATAATCTATGAATACCCCTCGTCATACCAAAACCGAAGAAGCCTACCAAGAATTCAAAAAGGAATATACGGCTGACCCATCAGTTCTACAATCCTTTAACTTCGATAACGAAAAAATCCTTCGTGAGTTTGAACACTGGATACTTATTGAGAACAGGTTTCCGTACGACCGCATGGCACGAACCAATGACATGCTTGTCTCTAAACGACCTCTCCAGAGCCGCTATGATGGCACTGACACAGAGCAAACTGAATATGACACCATTATGAAGCTACTTGCACAAGAGAACTTCTATGACGCATATATGGAGAACTTCCCCAAAATCAAGTCAGTCAAGAAATACGTACACATCCACTTAATTCGTTGGCATAATACAAAATAGTCCGGTAAACCGTACTAGGTTGGTAAGTGGTAACTCTGCTTTGTTTTGGTGACCATACCCTCAGCTTGAAGCTTTTCCAGCTGCGAATCGATACGAATATCTTCTAGGTGACTTAGTTTTTTTAGGATAGCAATCCTGCTTACTGGTCGTTTACTTTCTGCCAGCATTCGCACTAGTGCTCCTCGTATTTGTCGATCACTCCCACTGAACTTCGACTGCTTTGCATAGTGCTTACTCTGACTGTTTATGCTCCCAAACTCTTTTTTAAGATAGGCCCCATAGTCCATCAGCGCCCAATACCACTCCCGTGGGTTTTCAGTATCTAACGTACGCTCAATGACTCGAGCTAACTCCTTGTCATCGACATCAGTAGCATCGTTATAGAAATGGTGTGTATACACTGTACGGATATTTGTTTCAATGATTGCCACTGGGGTATTACATGCAAACGCACTAATTGCACCTGCGGTATAGGGACCAATACCTGGAAGCTCTTTCAAACCCTCAAACGTTGTAGGATACTTCCCTTTCCTGACAGCAACAATTTCCTGCGCGCAGGCGTGCAACATCTTTGCCCGACGGTTGTAGCCCAGACCCTGCCACAGTTGCAATACCTCACCAAGCGATGCCTCAGCAAGGGCCTGCACTGTCGGAAACGACTTCAAGAATGCTGTATATTTTGGAATCACCCTCTCCACCTGTGTCTGCTGGAGCATTGCCTCAGACACGTGTATCCAATAGGGGTTTTCAGTCTTCCTCCATGGTAAGTCATGCCGCCCATTGGTATTGTAAAAATCCCAAACAGCAACAACAAATTTCTGTTCCTGTTTAGTCATTTCTATTTACAAAAGGATTATCTTCTCCAAATACAATCCTTGGTGTCAGATTATTTATTTGTTCCTTTGTTATATCGTACTTTTCCATATACAAGTCAGTCACATTCACAAATCGAGCTTCTTTCCAGATAAATCCTAATTTATCAGAGACTTTTTGAACCTCAGGCATAGTTTCTCCTTCAACTTCAACAAATGTTTCAAGGAATGGCCAGGTATCAATAGTCACCTCCACGTCATCAAGTATCCATTTCTCTCGCTTGGTCACCTGAAAAGCTCTATCAGTACAACCTAAACCTTCCAATAGAGCAACCGCTTCATTAAAATTATTAACTAGCACTTCAGCTTCCTTCCAGTGATTACCTGCAAGCAATGAACCTTCAATCTTTTGTTTGTATGTCATTGTGACAATATCATTCTCTTTTCGGACACGTACGTGTCCAGGAATTCCTTTTGGTGGGTTAAACACATACCTCTCATACTCCATTTCTTCATGTATCAATACAGCCCCTGAATCAGTCAGCTGTTTTTTCATCCATTCTTTGTCAATATTTGTAAAAGTGGCCTCGTGTTCAATTTTCATATAGTTATTGGTAGATAGTATAATCAGCTTTATCCACTGGCAGTATAGTAGGTGCTTCGGGGATAATAATCCAGGCAACAAAGTATATCAGCAGACCAGGCATCAAACCAGTTAGAATCAGAAGTACCACAAAAGCCAAGCGATAAAACACTACGTCTTGTTCATAATAATCAGCCAGGCCTGCAAGCACACCTGCAACCAGCTTGTCCTCAGTATTTCGATACAATTTCTTTTTCATGCCTGTAGTATACAAAAATTATGGGCACACAGCGAGACTTGCTGTGTGCCCATATGGTGACGTAGTGGCCTGAGTTACTCAGCCACTACGCCCATGACACGCGCCAATTCAAGCAGGCGACGTCTTTGGTTTGCGGTATCGCATAGTATGAGCGGACCAGTTCCAGTGCCTCTTTGTCGCCAAGGATACCGCCTGGCCCACCACTTTCGACTGAAAACAGTGTGTCGTTGTCATCTTGGTACCCTTCGAAGAAGAAAGCGACCGGCACTTTCAAGGCGATGGATATGTCCCAGAGCCGCGAGGCACTGATACAGTTCCTACCGGTCTCGTACTTCTGGATCTGTTGGGATGTGACACCAGCTATTTCCCCCAAATGATGCTGGG
>FUWD013430001.1_pt6 | contig 18769 bp, 19 predicted proteins | sample 1063281 | NCBI WGS metagenome assembly FUWD01 (sample SAMEA79048168, study PRJEB19326) | metagenome | biome: marine | reverse complement strand
TCTACCATGGAGGGTGATACCACAAACTTTTATATTTTTAAGCAAATAGAAAAGTTCGACATTACAACTTCTACAATTGCTCGTGGAATTTCTGTTGGCGATGAATTAGAATATGCAGATGAAGTTACTTTGGGGAGGTCTATTGTAAACCGCATTCCTTTTGAGCAGAGTATACGAAGTTGATTTTTTATTGAGTAGTGGCAATTTACAGGAGTAGTACATTACTATTTTTTTCACCTTTTAACATCTTCTTAAGGTTTATAGACTTCGAAAAGAAATATAAATCTTAAGAAGATGAAAAGCAGATCAACAGCTTTCTTTTAAAATTATAGTTTCTTGTAAACAGTTGCAATAGTGTAGGTAGTTCCATTATCTGTTTCGGATAGACTAATGGTAAAAACAGTATTGTTTTCAGAGAAATCAATAGTAATGGTTTCTACGTCATCGTCAATTTTATAAGTAGAATTTCCTGAGTTTTCCCAGTTTGACATATCAGAATAACGTTCACAATCGCCACTTCCGTCATCAGCATCTGCAAAACTATTTATAGAGGCCGTTCCATTTTCAGAGAAAATTAGGGTAGATTGTCTTGTACATGCCGTGGTTTGTTCTTGGTTAAATGCTTGAATTGATTGCAGCTGCCATGTTCCAATAATAGGGTCTAAATCTGGAGAGTTATCATCATTAGAATTACAAGAAATTAATAACGTTGAAGCAATAAATAAATAAAGTAATTTTTTCATAACAGCGGGTTTTTAGTTATCTGCGAATGTAGGCAACAAGTAACCGATAAAATGATTTTTTTTCTTTATTTTAAAATTATCCAAAACATTCAGTTTAGTGCAATTTTGCTTAGGATAGGAATTTGAACTTAAAATATTTCTAAGTACTATTAGTCAGATTATTAGGTATTTTCATCACTCTTTAAAACTTCTTTTTCTGCTTTATCCCATCCTCTTTTTTCTCTAATTCTTTTGTAGAGTTTAATTCCTAGCATTATGAGTACCCCAAAAAGTAAGATACCGACAACGCCCCAAACCCAACTAATAGCACTTTTGACGGTGACTAAAAATACTACGGCAAAAAGAATTATGGTAGAGATTTCATTAAAAATTCGAAGTTTGAAAGTAGAATATTTAATAATGTCTTGCTGTAACTTGTTATACATGTGCTGACAAAAGCCATGGTAAAAATAAAGTGCTAAGACAAAGGCTAGTTTTACTAGCATCCAAGGCTGTTCTAGCCAAACCGGATTCAGATAGATCAACCAAATTCCAAAAATACTAGCAAGGATAGCAGACGGCCAAGTAATAATATACCAAAGCCGTTTGCTCATTAATTTAAACTGTGTTTGTAAAATTGATTTTGCGGGTTCTAATTTATCCTCAGCTTCTGTTTGATAAATAAACAATCTTGGAATATAAAATAAACCAGCAAACCAAGTAACCACAAAAATGATATGTAATGCTTTTACGTATAGGTAATCCATTTATGTATAATTTGGTTTCAAAGTAATAAATTTTAATGACTTTGGTACTGAACTCATCAAACTACTTGGTTTTATTAACAGCTATCAGCTAACAAAAAAATTAAGCTTCAATCCAATTTACTAAAACATCTACCCAATCGTCATTGTCATTAATACATGGAATTGCGTAAAATTCTTCACCACCAGCTTTTAAAAACTCTTCTTTACCTTCCATGGCAATTTCTTCTAATGTTTCTAAACAATCAGATACAAATGCCGGCGTAACAACTGCTAATTTTTTTACACCTTCAATTGGGTATTTCTCAAGCATTTTATCTGTGTAAGGTTGCAACCATGGATCACCGGCTAATCTAGATTGAAAAGAAACAAAATGTTTGGTGGGGTTCTATGCCTAAGTATTCTACAACTTGTTTAGTCGTTTCATAGCATTGATGCTTATAACAAAATTCATGAGCAGGAGAGGCTGTTTTACAACATTCAAAGTTTACACTATCATTTGGTTTGCAATGGCTTTTTGTGATGTCAGATTTTCTAACATGCCTTTCTGGTATTCCGTGATAAGAGAACAAAATTTTATCCCATTCTTTTCCCTCTAAAGAAGTTTTAATGCTTTCTGCTAATACTTTGATATACTCTTCTTTATGATAAAAAGCAGGGATATCTGTGAATGTCATTTGCGGGAAAAACTTTTTTCTTAATTGCTCTGCTAATACCAGAATTGTATCGGTAGTTGCCATAGCATGCTGCGGATACAGCGGAACAATCAGCACATCTGTAACACCTTTGTCATGCAATTCTTGTAAGCCGGTTTTCATAGATGGATCGCCATAACGCATTGACAAAGCAACTGGTAATTCTGTTTTTTCTTGTACTTTAGTATGTAATCTTTCTGATAAAACAATTAATGGCGAACCTTCATCCCACCAGATCTTTTTATATGCTTTTGCAGATTTTTTTGGTCTCGTGTTTAAAATGATTCCTCGAACGAGTAGGGTTCGAAGCCAATATGGTGCATCAATAACACGCTCATCCATTAAAAATTGGTCTAAGTATTTTCTAACATCTTTTGTGGATGTGCTCGCTGGCGACCCTAAATTAACTAATAAAACTCCTTTCATTGTGTGCTGAATTTATTTCAGTAACTATTTATATTCTTATTATTCTGAGCTCGTTTCAGAATTAATTTTTATTTTTTTTGCTAATTGGTTCGTAACCTCATAGAGGGTAATTGCTAAACTATGGATTACATTCATAGATGAATTTCTTCCGTACATTGGTATTGCAATTGTTTCATCTACCAGACCTATGTTTTCAATTCCGTTTCTTTCACTTCCCAAAAGTAAGACGATTTTTTTATGATTCTTAAAATTAAAATCTTGAATATTGATACTTTTATCAGTAATTTCTATACCAATGATTATATTGCCTGCTGCTTTTAATTGGTAAATGATATCGTTAAAATCTCTATAGATATCATGTTCTATTTGATTGATTGTATTTCTTGCAGTTTTTCTTACAATTCTGTTTTCTGTTGTTGGAGAATTCTCGTGAAAATAAATTTTATTCACTCCAAAACTTTCAGAAATCCGAAAACACATTCCTATATTTTCAGGAGTTCTAATTGCATCGCAAACAATAGTTATTGGGAACTTTTTTTGATTGTTTTCTATGTCGTAATGCGTTAATTGTTCCAAATTATTTAGTTTATTTTCAAATTTTTAAATTCTGCTAATTGCAACTGATTACTGATTAAGGCTCATCACATATTTCTTTGGAGTTGTGCCAAATTTCTTTTTAAAGGCTGCAATAAAGTGGCTAGCAGTACTGTACCCAATTTGCACACCTACTTCGTTAACATTAAATTGGTTACTTTCTAGTAATCTTCTTGCGTGCTCCATTTTATAATCAAACAAAAAACTAAAGACAGTATCTCCGTAAATTTGCTTAAAACCTTCTTTTAGTTTCTTAATATTTAATCCGATTTCATTAGCAAGCTCTTGCAAGCTTGGCGGTTCTGCCATTCTTGAAATAATAATTTCCTTTGCTTTTCTAATTTTTAGAACATTTTGTTCATCTACTAAAAACGGGCAATATTCGCTGTCCGTGTTTTCTTCATGTTGAAAATGAAGACTTAATAATTCGTATACTTTACCTTTTACATACAGGTCTTTAATAGAGCTATTAATTTTAGAGTTGATAATTTGCTGTAAAACAATCGAAACTGTTGGTTTTATTTCAGAATCATCATAGTATTTTTTATTGCTATTTTCATCACTTAAAAAAGGAATGTAACCAGATTCTTTAGAGAATAAAGAATGAAATTTTTCTATGGAAATTAACAAAGAAACCAATGTTGTTTTTGGTTGAATATCTAAATTGATTGGTAAAATTCTTTGTGGATTATATAAGAGTATAGATCTGTTGTCTAGAACATCAAAAGAATAAGAACCATTGTTGAATAAGAATTTTGAGTTACCTCTTAGGCAAAAATGAATTTGTATAAATGTGCTATTAATTTCTCTTTCAAAATTTTGAACTGTCTTGCTTTCATTCTGAAAATGAAGCACATAAAAGCCTTTTTCTAAAATAATTTCTTCAAAAGTACTTTCTCCGACATTTTTAAACATAAACAATCTTTTAATTTGAATTCTTTCTATTTATAATCATTCTATATAGCAGCTATTAAAAACCTAGATTCATCAGCAAAAGTAGTGCTTTTCGTCATTTTTTCTGTTAAAATTTATATAAAAAACATTTAACGTTAAAAAAAGTACTTTGAGCGACATTTTTTTTTAAATGAAGGTTTTACTTTTGACCAACTTTTACAATCTAGATGCTAGAACACAAGCAAGAACATTTTTATAATATTGGGGTTAGCTACAAAAAAGCTGATGCAAACACACGTGGAAAATTTTCTTTGACGAAAGAAAATCAAATTGCTTTATTAAAGCTTTCCAAAAAGAGAGGTTTTAAAGGAGTTTTTATTATTTCGACATGTAACAGAACAGAAATTAGCGGTTTTGCAGAACGTCCATGTCAATTAATAGAACTACTATGTGAATTTTCAGAAGGTACAATTGAAGAGTTTGCACAGGTTTCTAATGTTTATAAAAACCAGGAAGCAATTCATCAGCTATTTAGAATTGGAACAGGTCTTGAAAGTCAGATTTTAGGAGATTATGAAATTGTTGGTCAATTAAGACAGGCTTTTAAGTTGGCAAAATCTTTAAAGACGACAAATGCGTATTCAGAAAGACTAATAAACTCTGTACTTCAGGCTAGTAAGAGAGTTAAGAATGAAACAAAACTGAGTTCTGGGACAACTTCTGTTTCCTATGCAGCTGTCCAATATATCATTAAAAATTTACCAGATTATAACTCTAAAAATATTTTAGTTTTTGGTTTGGGAAAAATGGGAAAGTATACTTGCAAAAACTTAGCTGAATACACTCAAAATAAGACAGTTTGTTTAATTAATAGAACTGAAGAAAAAACGACAGAATTTATAAAAGAACACGGCTCTATTAGAAAATCTGTAATTGAAAATTTATCAGAGGAAATTGAAAAAGCAGATGTTTTAATTGTTTCTACAGGCTCAAACAAGCCAACAATTACTAAAGAGCATATTGGGAGTAACAAAGATTTGATGATTTTAGATTTATCAATGCCAGAGAATGTGGCAAAAGAGGTAACCGATTATAAAGGAGTTTCCATTGTAAATATTGATGCTCTTTCTAAAATTACAGATGAAACATTAGCGGTTCGTCTTAAAGAAGTTCCGTTTGCAGAAGCAATTATCGAAACGCATAAAACAGAGTTTAAAGAATGGTTAAATCACCGAAGATTCACGCCAGCGATAGCAGCCTTAAAACAATCATTAGAAAATATTAAAAACGACGAAATTAGTTTTCAGAAGAAAAAAATTCCTGATTTTGACGAAAGTCAAGCAGAAATCTTAACTTCACGTTTTATTCAAAAGATAACCACACAGTTTGTGAAACATTTAAAAGATGAAGAAACATCTGTTTCACAAAGCCTTCAAGTAATTAATAAGGTTTTTCAATCTTAATCAAAATTCAATGCAGAAAATAATAAGAATAGGAACTCGCGATAGCCAATTAGCGCTTTGGCAAGCTAATAAAGTTCGAAAGGAATTAAAGGAATTAGGTTATGAATCCGTTTTAGTTCCTATTAAATCTACAGGAGATATTGTTTTAGATACCCCTTTGTATGAACTAGGGATTACAGGTATTTTTACAAAAAACTTAGATATTGCGATGTTAAATGGTGATATTGATATTGCTGTTCATTCTTTAAAAGATGTACCAACTTCTTTACCAGAAGGAATTGTGCAAGCTGCTGTTTTAAAACGTGGAAATTATAACGATATTTTAGTATTAAAAGGTACCGAAGAATTCTTTGGAGAAAAAGAAGGATTGATCGCAACGGGTAGTTTACGAAGAAAAGCAATGTGGTTAAATCGGTATCCAACGCATAAGGTAGAGGATTTACGAGGAAATGTAAACACACGCTTAGAAAAGTTAGAAAATAGTGAAACTTGGAATGGAGCTGTATTCGCTGCCGCAGGATTAGAAAGACTTGGAATTAGACCTGAAGAAACAGTAGATCTTCCATGGATGATTTCTGCACCCGCTCAAGGTGCAATTATGATAGCTGCTTTAGAAAATGATACTTATTCATTAGATGCTTGTGAACAATTAAATCATCATGAAACCAAAGTATGTGTTGGTGTAGAACGTGAGTTTTTGCGTTTGTTAGAAGGTGGTTGTACTTCACCAATTGGCGCTTTAGCTTATGTTGATGCAAGAACTGAAGAAGTGAACTTTAAAGCTGTTTTATTAAAAAAAGACGGTTCTAAAAAAATCAGGGTCGCAAAAACAGCAAAATTAGGAAGTCATAAGTTTTTAGCAAAAGATTGTGCAGATTATATAATCAATAGAGGAGGAAAAGAGTTAATGTTAGAAGATGAAGAAGTTGCTGCAAAATTGACTTCTATTTATTCAACAAAAAAATTATCTGAACTTCAAAAAGAAACGTTATCGTCAACTATAGGTATAGAAGATAGCGATTTCATTAAAATACGTTTTAATAGAATTCCTGCTAAAGTGATGAAAAATCAGCATGAAAATGTTGTAATTACAAGTCAGAATGGAGTAGAAGGAATTCTAAATTCTTTTACAAAGGATGAGATAAAATTTAAGAATATTTTTTGTGTTGGTAGAAGAACAAAAAAACTGATTGAAAACAGAATTGGGAAAGTCACTTATGTAGCAAAGAATGCTTTGAAACTTGCAGAATACATTTCAAAAGAAACAGCAATTAAAGAAGTTTCTTATTTCTGTAGCGATGTTAGATTAGACGTTATACCAACTGTCTTAAAAGCAAATGATGTTGTTGTAAATGAATTTGAAGCTTATAAAACAATGTTGAGTCCAGTTATGATGGAGGATGTAGTTTCTGGAGTTTTATTTTACAGTCCTTCAGGAATTGAGAGTTATTTAGACAAAAACACGACAGATAAGGTTGCTTTTTGTATTGGAGAAACTACTGCTGTTGAAGCAAGAAAACATTTTGATAAAGTAGAAGTTGCAAATATGCCAGATGTAGAAAGTGTTCTAGAATTGGTGAATATGTATTATTCCAATCCTAACTTTTCTTAAAGGAAGTACTGAAAAATCTGTTTTTAATTTAAAGAAATTAAATCGAAATTTTGTTATTTCTGCAGATGCAGGATTGAGAAGTTAGTTAAAATTTTTTAGAGGTATGAATAGAACTCGTAGATTAAGGAAATCAGAAGGAATCCGCAGATTAGTAAGAGAAACTAAATTATCGGTAGATGATTTTGTATACCCACTTTTTATAGAAGAAGGCGAAAACATAGAAACAGAAATTGTCTCTATGCCTGGAATTAAACGTTTTTCTTTGGATCGGATTTCTAAAGAATTAGAGGAGGTTGTTTCTTTAAATATTCCTTCAGTTTTACTGTTCGGAATTCCTTCAAATAAAGATGAAGAAGGAACTGAAACTTGGAGTGAAAACGGAATTATGCAACAGGCAATTCGTTTTATCAAGAAAAATTACCCAAGCTTATATGTAATTACAGATGTTTGTTTTTGTGAATATACTTCTCATGGTCATTGTGGAATTATACACGATAATGATGTTGATAATGATGCTACTTTAGTCAATATAGCAAAGCAAGTAATATCTCATGCAAGAGCAGGTGTAGATATGGTTGCGCCATCAGGAATGATGGATGGAACGATAGATATGGTGCGTCAATCTTTAGATAATACCGGTTTTGTAAACTTACCAATTATGGCGTATTCTGTTAAATATGCATCTGCTTTTTATGGTCCTTTTAGAGATGCAGCAGATTCTGCGCCCACTTTTGGAGATAGACGAACCTATCAAATGGATCCAGCTAACAGAGATGAAGGAATGCGAGAAGCTACTTTTGACGATCAAGAAGGAGCAGATATTTTAATGGTAAAACCAGCATTGTCTTATTTAGATATTATTAGAGATTTAAAAAATAATTTCGACAGACCTATTGCATGTTACAATGTAAGTGGAGAATATGCAATGATTAAAGCCGCTGCTGAAAAAGGTTGGATTGATGGCGAAAAAGTAATGATGGAAAGTTTATTGTCTATGAAAAGAGCAGGAGCAGATATTATTATCACTTATTTCGCAAAGGAGGCAGCTAGAATATTAAACAAATAGCATTTAGCGTTTAGCTCTTGGTAATTAACTAACAGCGAAATGTAAATTGCAAAAAGCTTAAAAAATGAAATTCAATAAATCACAAAAATTATACGAAGAAGGATTGGTACATCTTGTAGGAGCTGTAAATTCTCCTGTAAGAGCATTTACATCCGTTGGTGGAAATCCGTTGTTTATCAAAAAAGCAAAAGGAAGCAAGATTACAGATGTTGATGGAAATGAATATATAGATTTGGTGCTTTCTTACGGGCCGATGATTTTAGGACATCGTCATAAAAAGGTGCAGAAAGGAGTTGAAAAAGCATTGAAGAATGGCTATTCCTTCGGAGCATCCACAGAAAACGAAATCATATTAGCAAAAATAGTTTGTGATGCTTTTCCAGGAATGGATAAAGTCCGTTTTGTAAATTCAGGAACAGAAGCCGTGATAAGTGGCGTTCGTTTGGCAAGAGCTTTTACCGGAAAAGATAAAATTATAAAATTTGCAGGTTGTTATCATGGGCATCAAGATTCATTATTAGTTGCAGCCGGTTCTGGTTTGGCAACTTTAAGTTTACCAGGTTCCAAAGGAGTTCCAGAAGGAGCTGTGAAAAATACCTTAATATCTACTTATAATGATTTAGAAAGTGTAAAAAAACACTTTGAGGATCATAATGATATTGCAGGTGTAATTATAGAGCCAATTTGCGGTAATATGGGTGTTGTAATTCCGCAGAATAACTTCTTAATAGAATTAAAAGAATTCTTACAAACTAAGGGAGCTTTATTAATTGCTGACGAAGTAATGACTGGATTCCGTTCTAAATTTGGAGGTGCTCAAGAGTTGTTAGGAGTTGAAGCTGATATTACGTGTTTAGGAAAAGTAATTGGAGGAGGTTTCCCCGTAGGAGCGTATGGAGCAAGAAATGAAATTATGCAGGAAGTTGCGCCTTTGGGTGGTATGTACCAAGCAGGAACTTTAAGTGGAAACCCGATTGCAATGGCTGGTGGAATTTCTACATTAACAGAAGTGAAGAGACAGAATCCTTATGATCAGTTTAATGAAACTGCAGCTATTTTAGAAGTAATCTTATTAGAAACTGCAAAAAAATACAATGTAGATTTAGTCGTGAATCGTTTTGGTTCTATGATGAATCCATTTTTCACAAAAGGGAAAGTGACGAATTTTGATGAAGCACAAACTTCTGATACCAAAAAATTTGCAATTTTCTTTTGGGAAATGATAAAAAACGGTGTGTTTTTGCCACCAAGTCAATTCGAAGCTTGGTTTCTATCATCAGCAATTTCAGATAAAGACATTAAAAAAATAGCAGAAGCGGTTGATAAAGCAATGTTGGCAGTTTCAAAAATGTAAATTATGAAAACAGTAATTATGATTCTCTTTAGTTTTTTGTTAGTAGGTTGTCCTAAAAACGATGAAGGAGGTTTTACTTCGCTGTCTAAAGGAAGCTTATTTGGAAATGGCGCAGAAGGCTTTAAAAAAGAGAACATTGTAATTTCTTCAAAAGAGGAATGGAAGTCTTTTCTTTTAAAGACTGATACTACAAATAAAATTTCTAAAACATTCGAAAATGCTATTGATTTTTCAAAAGAAATGGTAATTGTTTGTATTGATAAAGTTAGAAATTCAGGAGGGTTTTCAGTTGAAATTATAGAAGCTGTAAAAGAAGGTGATACTTTTTTGATTAAAGTAAAAACAGAAGGCCCAAAACCAATGAGTATGGTTACTTCAGTAATAATACAGCCTTATCATATTGTAAAAATTAAGAAGACAAACAAGAAAATAAAATTTCTAGAGTTATAAAAATTATGATTAAAAACGACTTATTTTTAAGAGCTTTAAAAGGAGAAACTGTAGACAGGCCACCAGTTTGGATGATGCGTCAAGCAGGAAGATATTTACCAGAATTTCAGGTAATTAAAAAGAAATATGATTTCTTTACACGTTGTCAAACACCAGAATTAGCATCAGAAATTACCGTGCAACCAATTAGAAGATACGGTATGGACGCTGCAATTCTATTTTCAGATATTTTGGTCATTCCACAAGCAATGAATATTGAAGTGGAAATGAAACCTGATTTTGGACCTTATTTACCAAACCCAATTCGTACTCAAAAAGATTTAGATCGCGTAATTGTACCTGATGTTCATGAATCTCTAGGGTATGTAATGGAAGCGATAAAAGCAACTAAAGAAAAGCTAAATGACGATATTCCATTAATTGGTTTTGCAGGTTCACCGTGGACTATTTTATGCTATTGCGTGCAAGGTCAAGGTTCTAAAAACTTCGATAAAGCAAAAGAATTATGTTTCACAAATCCTGTTGTTGCGCACTCATTATTACAAAAAATAACAGATACAACAATTGCCTATTTAAAAGCAAAAGTTGAAGCAGGTGTAAACGCTGTTCAGCTTTTTGATTCTTGGGGAGGCATGTTATCTCCAGTAGATTATCAAGAATTTTCTTGGCAATATATGCAGCAAATTATAGATGCTTTAAAAGATGTTACACCTGTAATTGCTTTCGGAAAAGGTTGCTGGTTTGCTTTAGGAGATATGTCAAAATCTGGCGCTTCAGCTTTGGGTGTAGATTGGACATGCTCTGCAAGAAACGCACGTTATTTATCAGGAGGAAATATTACGTTACAAGGTAATTTCGATCCATCAAGGTTATTGTCTCCACCAGCGGAAATCAAAAAAATGGTGCATCAAATGATTAACGAATTTGGGAAAGACCGATATATTGTAAATTTAGGACATGGAATTTTACCAAATATTCCTGTAGAAAATGCAAAAGCATTTGTTGATGCCGTAAAAGAATATAAAGTTTCTTAAAAAGATAGTATTATTTTGGGCGTTACCTAAAGGTCGCGCTTTCCATTTTATCTTTTATTCGTAAACTCATAAAAGGATGTCATTTCAATCGCTAACGCAAACCAACGCTAATGATTAAAAATATACTTTCAGGTATTAGAGGTTACGCAGGTGCTTTTAGTTTAATATCTAAACTAAAACTTTGGCAATATTTTATAATTCCGATTGTAATCAGTATACTAACAGCAACAGTTATTGGTTTTATAGCGTATGTTTTGTCGGATACTATTGGCGTCTTTTTAGCTAAAATATGGATTTGGGATTGGGGTAAAGAAACCGTCACTATAATTACTTCTTTTATCGGAGCCATTTTTGTTTTAGTGATTGGCTTAATTTTGTACAAGCATATTATTTTAGCATTATCAGCGCCATTTATGAGTACTGTTTCAGAAAAGATAGAAATTCATATCAATGGAAGTTTAAAGCATAATCACACAAAAACTACTTTCCAGGAGCAATTATGGAGAGGAATTAGAATTAATATCAGAAATTTAGGAAAAGAAATCTTGATTACAATTCCTATTTTATTATTAAAGTTTATTCCCATAGTAAATATTTTTTCTACTATTTTATTGGTTCTAGTACAAGCATATTATGCAGGTTTTGGAAATATGGATTATACATTAGAAAGGCATTTAAACTATAAGGAAAGTATCAATTTCATTGCTAAAAACAAAGGAGTTTCTATTGGAAACGGAATTGTTTTTATGTTGTGTTTGTTAATTCCTGTTTTGGGGATTATTATCGTTTTACCATTGTCTGTAACAGCTGCATCCGTAAAAACGGTAGCTTTATTAAATCAAGAAGATGAAAGATCAGTTTTATAAATACCTAGAAACTTACAAGACCAAATTACTTCTAAATTAGAAGAAGTTGATGGGATTGCAACCTTTGAAGAAGATATCTGGGAAAGAGAAGAAGGTGGAGGTGGAAGAACGCGTGTTATTGAAAACGGAGCTATTTTTGAAAAAGGAGGTGTAAATATTTCTGCTGTTTATGGAGAATTGCCAGAAGTTTTAAGAAACCAATTTAAAGTAAAAGAAGGAAATTTCTTTGCTTGTGGTTTGAGCTTGGTTTTGCATCCAGTAAATCCTTTTGTACCAACGGTACATGCGAATTGGCGTTATTTTGAAATGTATGACGAAGCAGGAAACATTGTAACCCAATGGTTTGGTGGAGGTCAGGATTTAACTCCGTATTATTTATTTGACGAAGATGCTGTGCACTTTCATCAAACCTGTAAAAATGCCTGTGATCAACATGATTTGGGGTTTTATCCGAAGTTTAAAAAAACGTGTGATGAATATTTTTGGAATTCACACAGAAATGAAGCTCGCGGAATTGGAGGTTTATTCTTTGATTATTTAAAAGAAACGGATAAGATCTCAATTAAAGATAGGTTCAGTTTTGTCACAGAAATTGGGAACAGCTTTTTAGAAAGTTATGTGCCTATTGTCGAAAAAAGAAAAGATATTGAGTTCTCAAAAGAGCACAAAGATTGGCAAGAAGTTAGACGTGGACGTTATGTAGAATTCAATTTAGTGCATGATAGAGGAACACTTTTTGGTTTAAAAACAAACGGAAGAATAGAAAGTATTCTAATGAGTTTACCGCCAATAGTACAATGGAAATATAACCATCACCCAGCAAAAGATTCTGAAGAAGAAAGATTGATCGTTGTTTTACAGCACCCAAAAGACTGGGTATCATAACTTTTTTTGTATATTATAGGAAAAATATGTTATGAAAAAAAACATGCTTATTCTTAGTTTAATTCTTTCTTTTTTTACTGTATTTTCTCAAGAAGAAAAAAAAGTTACTCTTTTTTGGGATACTTCATATAGTATGATAGATAAAGAACTATCAAACGAGATGGAATTTTTAAACTCCTATTTTAAAACGAATACCAATCTCACATTAAATTTAATTAAATTCAGTAATCAAATTATATCAAATGAATCTTTTGAAATAAACAATAGTGATTGGAAGTTGTTGAAAAAGGAATTAATAAAAACAGTTTACGATGGTGTTTCTTCATTTGAAAATCTAAAAGAGATTTCATTAGGAGATGAAATTTTATTTTTTACAGATGGAAACGAGTTTATTGATGATTTTCCTAAGGTGTTTTTAAAACCTATTAAGATAATTTCAAGTGTACCTGATTCTAATATTATTAATTTAAGAAAGGTAGCTGAATTATCAAAAGGCACATATTTTGACTTAAGTGAAAAGGAAGTAAATAAAACTAAAAATAATTTTGTTGTTACTTTGAGAGGTGTTGTAAAAGATATTTCAGGGCCATTAAGTGGGGTAAATATAGTTGCTAAGCTAAGCAAGAAGCGCGTAATTACAAATGATAAAGGAGAATATACAATAATAGTGCCTAAAGAAGATGTCTTATCATTTAGTTATCTGGGTAAGAATACTTTTCGAATTAGAACAAGACAAAGTGGAATTAAAGACATTTTACTTACAGATGGAAGTCAAATATTGGATGAGATTGTTATCGTTTCTAATGTTAAAGAACTTGTAAATACAGGAAATACCTTAGAGAATAAAAATAAGATTGGTTATTCAATACAATCTATAGAAGAAAAAGAGATTTCTCAATTAGATACAGATGTTAAGCAGGCAGTTAAAGGACAATTTTCTGGCTTAACAATTCAAAATAATACAGCCCAAACAAAAGTCGATTTAAGCCAGTTCTTAGGGAGAGGAATGAATATGACTATGACTGGAAATCAGTATGGATTAGTCGTTTTAGATGGAGTTCCATTGTCTCAAAGTAATTCTGGGGCCGGAAATACTGGTTATGTGTCCAAAACTGATTTTATTAATCCAGATAATATTAAAAGTATTACCTACTTAAAGGGATTAGCAGCTACTAATAAATATGGAACAATTGGAGCAAATGGAGTTTTATTAATAACAACAAAAACAGGGTCACCATCTGCGAGAGGTAAAGTAAAAAAAGAGATTAAATTAGGAACAACACCAACTTATAATGAAGACGCAAATGTTTTTTCAGCATCTGTAACAAGTAAGCCTTATATAAAAGTTTTACAAACATCTAAGACTATTGAGGAAGCGTATTCTAACTATTTAATTCAAAGAAAAAAATATGGAGATACTGTAGGGTTTTTTATCAATGTAGCTAGTTATTTTAAAAACTGGAACAACCCGTATATGCTTAATAGAATATTGTCTAATATTTTAGAATTAAAAGAAGGTAGAAAATTAGAAACATTACTTGCTTTAGCCTATAAATACGAAGAATACAAAATGTTAGATGAAGCTAGTCGTTTATACCAAAAAGCAATTAAAATATATCCAGAAAATTCACAATTATATCGAAATTTAGCTTTAATTAACATAGAAAGAAAAGAATATGAAAAAGCTCAGGATATATATAATATTATTGACAAGAATAGATATAATCAAGTAAGTAGTTTTTCCGGGTTAAGAAAAACAGTCAATTATGAGTATAAAAATTTAGTGGCTTTATATAAAAATAAACTAAAACAAAATTTAATACCAGAATTCTATACTAATAATATAAAATTTAATACTAGAATAGTATTTGAGTGGAACGCTTTTGATGCTGAATTTGACTTACAAATTGTAAACCCACAAAACAGATACTTCACTTGGTCTCATACTCAAAAAAATGAACCGGGAAGAATTTCAAAAGAGAAGCAGCAAGGGTTTGGTTTGGAAGAGTTTTTTATGACTTCTAAGGATAAAGGAGAATGGTTGTTTAATATTTCATATTTTGGAAAAACAACTAGTAGTAATGCTTTGCCAGTGTATTTAAAAGTTACTATTTTTCATAATTTTGGTAAACTAAACCAAACTAAGGAAATAAAAATTATTTCCTTAGAGGACTTAAATGGTAAGTTAAACATACTTTCTTTATCTATTTAATAAGAATTAAGAAGAGGTTAAACTCTTGAAAATTTTATTAGAACCTAAAAATGCATTCAATAAATTATTAATTTAATAAATTTATGGTATAAAATAGGGTTATTGTATATTATAATTGATTTTTTTACTTTTTATTTTACGAATAATATAATATTTAATATTTCTTAATGTTATTTTTACTATTAAAAATTAGTATTCAGTCATTGATTTTTAGTATTTTTGCATTCTGAAAACCAGATAGAAATGGCAAGATTTGAATTGAAGTTACCAAAAATGGGAGAAAGTGTTGCTGAGGCGACTATTACTTCTTGGTTAAAAGAAGTAGGAGATACCATAGATTTAGATGAAGCTGTTGTGGAAATTGCAACAGATAAGGTAGATTCTGAAGTTCCTAGTGAAGTAGAAGGAACTTTAACAGAAATTTTATTCGAAAAAGATTCCATTATTGCTGTAGGAGAAACTATTGCAATTATAGAAACTGTTGGTAGTGAAAATTCTTCAGTAGTTAAAGAAACAAAAAATAAGACCTCAAAGGAGGTTATAGCTTTAGAAAAAACAATTGAAAAGGCTGTTGAAGTTGTGTCAACTCCGATAACAAAAACTTCTGATTCAGGTAAGTTTTACTCTCCATTAGTAAGAAATATTGCTAAGAAAGAGGGTGTTTCTATGGAAGAACTAGAAACGATATCTGGTATTGGAAAAGATGGAAGAGTTACCAAAGATGATATTTTATCTTATATTGAAAATAGAGTAAATTCTTCTGAAGTTAAACCAGCTAAAACGTCTGTAAAGGTTGAAGCTCCAAAACAAGTTGAGAAGGCGGTTGCTAAAGTTGCACCAGTTTCTGTAAATGGAGAAGATGAAATTATAGAAATGAGTAGAATGGGTAAATTGATTGCCAAACATATGGTAGATTCTATTCAGACTTCTGCACATGTACAATCGTTCATTGAAATTGACGTAACTAATATTGTAAAATGGAGAGATAAAGTAAAAGATGGTTTCTTAAAAAGAGAAGGAGAGAAGCTAACATTTACTCCTATTTTAATGCAAGCAATTGCAACTACTATTAAGAAATACCCAATGATTAATATTGCCATTAGTGGTGATACTATTATAAAGAAAAAGAACATTAATTTAGGAATGGCAGCAGCTTTACCTGATGGAAACTTAATTGTACCTGTTATTAAAAATGCAGATCAATTAAATTTAGTGGGTATGACTAAAGCTGTAAACGATTTAGCAAACAGAGCAAGAAATAATAAATTAAAACCAGACGATATTCAAGGAGGAACTTATACTGTATCTAACGTAGGTGGCTTTGGTTCCGTAATGGGCACGCCCATAATTAATCAACCACAAGTTGCAATTTTAGCATTAGGAGCCATTCGTAAAGTTCCTGCAGTAATAGAAACACCAGATGGAGATTTTATTGGAATTAGACAGAAAATGTTTGTCTCTCATTCTTATGATCATAGAGTTGTAAACGGTGCTTTAGGAGGAATGTTTATCAAGACTTTAAAAGAAACTTTAGAAGCTTGGGATTTAAATCAAGATTTCTAGTAAAACAGCACAAAAAATCATACAAAACGCTCGAATTTTTCGAGCGTTTTTTTATTTAAATTAGTATATTTTAAAGATTATACCATTTTTTATTTCTTTCGAAACAACCACCAATTCATATCTCTAGTTAATTTATATCCAATCTTTTCGTAAATCGGAATTGCCGTATTCCCTTTGTTTGTATGTAAAATAGGTGTTTTTTTTTCTTTTAAAATATCTTTTGTGGTATAAGCAACTAATTGTTTAGCATAGCCTCTTTTTGTATAGTTGGGATGTGTAACTACTCCGCTAACTTCAATGAAATCATTAGTTTGCATTCTTTGACCAGTAATTGAAACGAGCTTACTATCTTTAAATATTCCAAAGTATTTGCCCATTTCAAAGCCTCTTCTTTTATAAAATCCAGGCATCACCAACCAAATTAAATCATAAATTTCATCAATATAATCATCTGTTAGTAAAACAATGTTTTCTGTTATCTCAAGATCTATTAAGTTTTCTAAAACCATTTGACAACCATCAATCTTTTTCTCTAAAATAACATTTTTAGTATCTATAATTGGTGTTTGGTTTTCTGTAACTAAAAAGAATTTATCTGCTATTTTAGAATATTCATTTAATGCTTTAGTTGTTTTACTAGCATCAAAAAAAGCGCCAAAAACACAAACGTCTGGTTGGTAAAATTGAACTCCATCAAACTCTAAAAGAAACGTATTATGAGTTTCATTCAATGAATACCAAACAGGGTTTTTAAGTTTCTCTTTTAAGTTTTTCATTTAAATTAAATATAAAAATAAAGCCGGCAGTTTATACGTCTTTTAATGAAGTAATTAAAATTTATGAAATCAGGTTTCTTACGATGTATAAAAGACTAAATTATTAATCATAAATTATGCCTTTCTATCCAAAATGAATATTAGAAATGAAGCAATGCATTTGCGTCAGAAAATTCTTTTGATAATTTATCTGTTCTTAGCTTTTGATGTGCGCTTTTCTTTATTTTTTACAAAAATTAACTTATGCCTACTTTTTGAATTTTCTCGCTGTTCAAGTTCGAAACTTCCAATAGATTTAATTAAAGGAGTTAATTTTTCAAATCCATAGTTTCGAGAATCAAAATTAGGTTCTTTTTTTTGGATTAAACTCCCAACGTCCCCTAGAAAAGCCCAACCATCTTCATCTGATAAATCCCTAATAGTAGTAGACAATAGCTTAATTACTCTTGGAGTAATTTTATCAATGCTTTCTTCGGTTTTATCATTTTTATTAATATCCTCTTTCTTACTAGCTTGATTTCTAAGGATTTCTATGTAAATAAACTTATCACATGCTACGATGAAGGGTGTAGGTGTTTTTCTCTCTCCTATACCAATAACTTGCATGCCAGCTTCTCTTAATCGAGTGGCTAGTTTTGTAAAATCACTATCACTTGAAACCAAGCAAAAACCACTGACCTTTTCAGAATAAAGAATATCCATAGCATCAATAATCATGGCTGAGTCTGTTGCATTCTTTCCTGTTGTATATGCATACTGTTGAATAGGTGTAATTGCATTTTCAAGAAGTAGTTTTTTCCATTTAGACAAATGAGGGTTTGTCCAATCACCATAAATCCTTTTAATAGTTGGGTTTCCATACTTCGCAATTTCCTCCATCATTTCTTTTACATGTGCTGAAGGTATATTATCTCCATCTATAAGTACTGCTAAATTTGAATTCATATTGTAGTGCTATTCTTTAATCGAATGTAATTTACTCAATAAAAAATAAATCGTTTTTATGATGTATCCTTTTCATAAATTAAATTATTTTTTTTGGTTTAAACTTTATAGAAAAAGTATCTTAAATACAAAAAAATCCCAATCTTTAAAGATTGGGATTTTACACTTTATGAAATAAAGTAAAATCTATGCTAACATCGTAACAGGATTCTCTATAAAAGTTTTTAATGTTTGTAGAAATTGAGCTCCAACAGCGCCATCTACAGTTCTGTGATCGCATGCTAAAGTCAATTTCATAGTGTTCCCAACAACTATTTGTCCGTTTTTAACAACTGGTTTCTCAATAATTGCACCAACAGATAAAATAGCAGAATTTGGTTGATTTATGATTGAGGTAAAGCTTTCAATACCAAACATTCCTAAGTTAGAAACGGTAAAAGTACTTCCT
>FUWD013237081.1_pt5 | contig 18780 bp, 18 predicted proteins | sample 1063281 | NCBI WGS metagenome assembly FUWD01 (sample SAMEA79048168, study PRJEB19326) | metagenome | biome: marine | reverse complement strand
CTATTTCACCATCATAATTTGGATGATATGTTTTAGAATACAACCAAGTAGCAACTAAAATTAATACAAATAATAGAACAGTAACTTTTAGCAGTTTTTTAAAGAATTTCATTTGAAAATTTTTAATCCGACCAAAGATAATAGATTTATATTGTATTTTTGACTCATAAATAATTTCAGCATTTATGAAAAAAATTCAAATGGTTGATCTGCAAGGTCAATATCAACAAATAAAAGAAACTGTAGATAACTCTATACAAAAAGTTCTAAGCTCATCTACATATATTAATGGACCATTAGTACATGAGTTTCAATCCGATTTAGAAAAATACTTAGGTGTCAAACATGTAATTCCTTGTGCAAATGGCACAGACGCATTGCAAATTGCAATGATGGGTTTAGGTTTAGAACAAGGAGATGAAGTGATTACTGTCGATTTTACGTTTGCAGCAACAGTAGAGGTAATTGCACTTTTAAAGTTAACGCCTGTTTTGGTTGATGTCGATGCAAAAACTTTTAATATAAATATTGATGCTTTAAAGAAAGCGATTACACCAAAAACAAAAGCCATTGTTCCTGTTCATTTATTTGGACAAGTTGCAAATATGGATGCTATTTTAGAAATCGCAAAAGAACACAACCTTTTTATTATTGAAGATAATGCACAAGCAATTGGAGCCGATTACACCTTTAAAAACGGAACAAAACAAAAAGCAGGAACGATAGGAAATGTTGGTACAACTTCCTTTTTTCCATCTAAAAACTTAGGTTGCTATGGAGATGGAGGCGCTATTTTTACAAATGACGATACACTTGCACATACTTTAAGAGGTATCGTAAATCACGGAATGTATACACGTTATTATCATGATGTGGTTGGTGTTAATTCTAGATTAGATTCTATTCAAGCCGGCGTTTTAAAAGTAAAATTACCTTTGTTAGATGCATACTGCGAAGCTAGAAGAAATGCTGCTCGCTTTTATAATAGTGCTTTTGCTAACAATGCCAACATTACAACTCCTACGTCGAGTTCTTGTGGAGAAATTTGCGATACTTGTAATTGCCATGTTTTTCATCAATATACATTGCAAATCACCAATGGAAAACGCGATGAATTACACAAACATTTATTAGAAAAAGAAATCCCGAATGCTATTTATTATCCTGTTGCCTTGCACTCGCAAAAAGCTTACAGAGACTCAAGATATAAAGAAGATGATTTTCCTGTAACGAACAATTTAATAAAAACTGTAATCTCTTTACCTATGCATACAGAATTAGACAAAGAGCAACTTACTTTAATCACTAAAACCATCATAAATTTTTTAAAATAATCAAATGATTTAATCTTTAACATTAAATATTGCTTGAAATGAAAAAAATACTCGTAACCGGAGGTCTGGGTTTTATCGGATCACACACCGTCGTCGAATTACAAAACGAAGGTTTTGAAGTAGTCATAATCGATAATTTATCGAACACATCTATTGATGTTTTAGATAAAATTACAGAAATCACCGGTACCAAACCAGCTTTTCATAAAGTAGATGTTCGGGTAAAAAGTGATATAAAATCTGTATTTGACACTCATAAAATTGATGGAATCATTCATTTTGCAGCTTTTAAAGCGGTTGGAGAAAGCATGAATAAACCTTTAGATTATTATGAAAATAACTTAAGTTCTTTAATTTACTTATTACAAGAAATGAGAGATCGAAAATTAGATAATTTTATTTTCTCTTCTTCCTGCACCGTTTATGGGCAAGCAAATGCGTTACCAATAACCGAGGACGCACCTGTAAAAGCGGCAGAATCTGTTTACGGAAATACGAAGCAAATTGGGGAAGAAATTATTAGAGACACAAGTAATACATATAAAATAAATTCTATTGCTCTGCGTTATTTTAATCCTATGGGTGCTCATCCGTCAATAAAAATTGGAGAATTACCTATTGGAGTTCCTCAAAATTTAATTCCTTTTGTTACTCAAACTGCTGCAGGAATTCGTAAAGAATTATCTGTCTTTGGGGATGATTACCCAACAAAAGACGGAACAGCTGTTCGTGATTATATACATGTGGTAGATTTAGCAAAAGCACATATCGCTGCATTAAGAAGGCTGATTAATAAAAAAAATAAAAAATCTTTTGAGTATTTTAATATTGGTACAGGTAAAGGAAGTTCTGTGTTAGAAATTATTAACGCTTTTGAAAAAGTAAATAATCTAAAACTAAATTATAAAATTGTCGGAAGACGCGAAGGCGACATTACTGCTGCTTTTGCTGATACGACAATTGCTAATAAAGAATTAAACTGGAAAACGGAAATAGGCCTTGAAGAAGCCTTAGAATCCGCATGGAAGTGGCAACAAAAACAATCTGTATAAAGTTTTCTCTTCCTTTTTAAAATTCATAAAAAAACCTCAAAAGCAATTCACTTTTGAGGTTTTTTTATGAATTTTAAATTTTATTTTATCCTTTTACAGAAACCGAAACAATTGTATTTGCCCAACCTAAATACATTGTTGCAGCATCTCCTTCACCTCCAAAAACAATAGAAAAAGTTTCTACTAATTTTTCAGATTTTGAAACAGTACCTGTAACTCTTACAACATCTTGATCTTTTTCATAAAAATAAGATCCCCAAATGTTTTTATGATTACTTAAAATCACCGTCCAATCTCCATCAGAAGGTATTGTAAACATCGTGTAAGTTCCTGCTTTTACTTCTTTATCACCAAAAATTACATCTTTATAAAATGTAATTTCTGCCGCTTCATTAGCACCAGTTCTCCAAACTTTATCTTTTGGAGCTAACTTATCTAAAGATCTTCCTTTTAGTTGTGGTCTACTATAAACTACTTTTACAAGTTTGTTTGATTCCCTCCAATTATTTGGATGGGATGCAGCATCCATAGGACTTAAATCTATTTTCGGGAAATCTTGAGCATTTATTTCTGTTGATGAAATCAAAGAAATCGTAAAAATTGCAATTGATAGAATAGCTTTCTTCATGTGTTTATATATTTAATATTTTGTCTTTATTATGTGATCTAAGTTAGATAACCTTGCATTTAAAGATTGCTAATTTTCTGTTAAGATTTTAGTGACAACCACAATCTGGATTACAACTTTTATCTTTCTTTGAAGGAAAAACATACTTTTTGATAAGAAAAAAAACAGCAAAAGCAACTAAAAAATAAACAATAATATTTTGCATTAGCTTAAAATTTGATAGGTTAAAAAGGATGCAACATACGCCAATAGTGCCATTCCAAACAGCTGGATTATTGGCCATTTCCAAGATTTAGTTTCACGTTTTACAATTGCAAAAGTTGCCATACACTGCATTGCAAAAGCATAAAAAACCATTAACGACATCCCAACAGGAAAATTAAAACGCTTCTCTCCAGTATCCAGATTTATTTCTGATGCCATTTTCTGTTTAATAGTTGTAGTATTTTCATCATCTGCTTCGACACTATAAATAGTTGCCAAAGTACCTATAAATACTTCTCTTGCTGCAAATGATGTTATAAGAGCAATTCCTATCTTCCAATCATATCCTAAAGGTCTTATAACTGGTTCAATAGTTTTTCCAAGAATCCCTATGTAGGAATTCTCTAGTTTTACAGATGCTATCTTTTGTTGTATTTCATCTTCACTTAAATTCTGATTATCAACATTTTCTATTACGCCTTTTTCTGCATTTTTATAACCAGAACCTCCATTTGAAGCCAAAAACCATAAAACAATTGATAATGCCAAAATAATTTTCCCTGCTCCAAAAACAAAAGCTTTTGTCTTTTCTACAACATCAAAAAACACATTTTTCATGGAGGGTAATTTGTAGTTTGGCATTTCTACAACAAAAAACGATTTTGATTCTACTTTTAAAGTTTTGTGCAAAATATAAGCTGCTATTATTGCTGAAGCAAAACCTAAGGCATATAAAGAAAGTAGCACTAATCCTTGTAAATTTAAAAAACCGAAGATTTTTTTATCAGGAATAATCAGTGCAATTAAAATTGCATAAACTGGTAACCTTGCAGAACAGGTTGTAAATGGTGTTACTAAAATTGTTATTAGACGTTCTTTCCAACTAGAAATAGTTCTTGTTGCCATAATTGCTGGAATTGCACAAGCTGTTCCTGAAATTAAGGGAATTATACTTTTCCCATTCATTCCATAACGTCTCATAATTTTATCCATGAGAAAAACAACTCTACTCATGTAACCAGTTTCTTCTAAAATGGCAATAAATAAAAATAAAATAGCGATTTGTGGTATAAAAATAATAACGCCTCCTACTCCAGGAATTATTCCTTCTGTTAATAGATCTGTGAGAACGCCATTTGGTAAATTACTTTTTGCAAAGTCTGATAATTGAGCAAAAGTAATATCAATAAAATCCATAGGCACAGAAGCCAAATCGAAAATGGATTGAAAAATTATAAGCAAAATCAAACTAAATAATACGTATCCAAAAATTCTATGTGTAAAAATTTTATCTAATTTACCACGTAAATCTTTTGCTTTTGTTTTATCAATAATATAAGTTTTCTTTAAAATTTTATTAATTTCTTGATAGCGGTAAATAGTTTCTTTATGCTGATACTTCTTCAATTTAGAAACGTCTTGTTTAAAAGCTAAAAGTTTCTCTTTTTCTTCTTTTGTTACGGTTTCTGGAAAATTATTTTGAGTAACCATTAACCATAATTCGTACAAAGAATAATTAGGACTAATTTCTTTTAGTCTATCAAAATAATCTGTATCTATTTTAGAATTTATACCACATAAAGGTGATGCCTTTGCTGCTACATGACAGCGTATAATAGCTTCTTTGACTTCTTTTATTCCTTCGTTTTTTCTAGCACTTATTAAAATTACTTCTGTATTTAGTTCTTTTTTAAGTAGCGATAAATCAATAGTAATTCCTTTTCTATTCATTTGGTCAACCATATTAATTGCCAAAACTGTAGGAATTTCTAAGTCTTTAATTTGAGAAAACAACAATAAATTTCTCTTTAAATTTTCTACATCTGCAACTACTAAAATTACATCTGGAGATTCTTTAATATCTTTTTTAAGTAATGTTTTAAGAACAATACTTTCGTCTAAGGAAGTAGGATTTATACTGTAAGTTCCTGGTAAATCTGTAATTATTGCCTTTTGAGTTGAAGACAACCTACTGGTTCCTTCTTTTTTATCGACTGTAACTCCTGGATAATTTCCGACTTTTTGATTTAAACCTGTAAGCTGATTAAAAAGCGAAGTTTTGCCTGTATTTGGATTTCCAATTAAAGCAACTTTTATATCGTTTTTAGACATTTTATTTATTCGCTTTTTAGGATTTTAATTTTGTTGGCAGTTTCTTTTCTTATTGCTAGATGACTTCCGTTAACACAGATATATAAAGGATCTTTTAGAGGCGCCAATTGGATTAGCTCAACTTCTGCACCAGGCAAACAGCCCATTTCAAGCAATTTTAAAGGTATAAAATCCAATGATTCTTCGGATATATACCCTATTTCACCAACATGTAAAGATGCAATTGTGCTCAAATATTTTATTTTGGAAAGCAAAGATAAGAATTTAGAATGATTCTAAACTAGTTATTTGTTAGTATATTGTAGCTTTAAAAGAACCATATCTTTCTTCAATTTTTCCATGTCTTTATTTTCCGTACCATCGTAATATCCACGAATGCGTCTTTCTTTATCAACCAACACAAATTGTTCTGTATGAATAAAATCATTTTCACCCCCATCACCGTCTTCTAAAACAGCAAAATAACTTTTTCTTGCTAGTTCATAAATGTGTTTTTTTGAACCTGTAGTTACATTCCATTTTGCATCAATCACTCCTTTATTAATCGCATATTCTTTTAACACAGAAACGCTGTCCATAGCAGGTGTTACAGAGTGTGATAAAAACATAATATCTGTATCATTCTTATAATATTCTTGCAATTCACTCATATTATAAGCCATAGCAATACAAATGTTTGTGCAACGTGTAAAAAAGAAATCAGCAACGTATATTTTATTTTTATAGTTGTTATTCGTAATAATTTCTCCATTTTGATTGATCAACTCGAAATTTGAGATGGTATGATCTTTTGTGATATGTTTTAGAGAAACGTCAACCAAACTTGGATTTACATCTACAGGATTGTACACTTTTAGTTTTTTATCAACCTTTAATAAATGATAAAAAACAGGAATTGAAATAGCAGAAAATACGATTAAAAAAATGATTGTTAATTTACTCTTTTTAAAAAAATCTAAGTCCATAAAAAGGTGTTTTGTGCAAATTTACAGCTTAAAAACCCTACAGAAAAGACAACTAAAAGATATTTAATGTAAAAATTTTGTTAAAATAAAAATCAAGGTAAATTAGTTCTTTTCAAACTCTCTTTAAAAACGTACATTTGTCCGTTTTTAAATCATGATTTAACGCTGAATGGAAATATTAATAAAAGCATCGCAATTTATATTAAGTTTATCTTTACTAATTGTCTTGCACGAATTAGGGCACTTTATCCCCGCAAAATTATTTAAAATTAGAGTAGAAAAATTCTACTTATTCTTCGATTATAAATTCTCTATTTTCAAGAAAAAAATTGGTGAAACTGTCTATGGTATTGGTTGGATTCCTTTAGGAGGTTATGTAAAAATCTCTGGAATGATCGATGAAAGCATGGACACCGAGCAAATGGCTCTACCTCCCCAACCTTGGGAGTTTCGCTCTAAACCTGCTTGGCAACGTCTTATCATTATGTTAGGTGGAGTTTTTGTGAATTTTGTTTTAGGAATTTTCATCTACATCTGTTTAATGTGGGCTTATGGTGAAAAGTATTTACCAAATGAAAACGTAACAGATGGTGTTTGGGTACAAGATTCATTAGCCATGAATTTGGGTTTAAAAACTGGTGATAAAATTTTAACTGTTGATGGAGAACAAATTAAAAAGTTCTCTGGATTAACGTTAGAATTCATCAACGGGAATAATTTTCAAATTGAACGAAATGGTGTCGTTATTGATAAAGAAATTCCAACTAATTTTATTTCTCAATTAATGGATAGAGGAAAAAATGCGGGTCCAATTTTATACCCACGTTATCCTTTTGCTATTGGCAAAATTTCTGATGATTCTCCTAATAAAAATTCAGCATTAAAACCAAAAGATATTATTACTGGTATTAATGGAAATGCTTTAAAATATTATGATGAAGCTGAAGAAGCTTTATTTAAATATAAAAATCAAGAAGTTACAGCAACTATTTTACGAGGAACTGAAACAAAAGAAATTACTTTAAAAATTACAGAAAAAGGAAAGTTAGGGGTTCTTTTCTCAGCGATTCCTGCTAAAGATTTAGAAAGGTTAGGATATTATAATTTAGCAGATATTGAGTATTCATTTACTGAAGCTATTCCTGCTGGATGGAATAAATCTTGGAAAACGTTAACTGACTATGTAAAGCAATTAAAAAAGATATTTAATCCAAGTACAGGTGCTTATAAAGGTTTAGGTGGGTTTATTTCTATTGGAAGTATTTTTCCTGATGAATGGAGTGCCGAATCTTTTTGGAACATAACCGCTTTCTTATCTATTATGTTAGGTTTTATGAATTTATTACCAATTCCTGCACTAGATGGTGGCCATGTAGTATTTACTCTATGGGAGATGATTACTGGTAAAAAACCTGGTGATAAATTTTTAGAATACGCACAAGTAGTTGGTTTTGTTTTATTAATAGCACTGCTACTTTTTGCAAACGGAAATGATATTTTTAGATTATTTCAATAAAATAATTCTACAATAAAATAAAAAAAGCCTCACGAATGTGAGGCTTTTTTTATTACTAAACTCTAAAGGATAGATTGATAAAAGGAAACCAAGTGTATCGTGTATTGCATTTGTCGCAACCATAAGATTTAGTACCTGGAATTAATTTTACAAATGAAATCCTTTTTAGTCTGTGCCTAGACACTGATTTGCATTTAGGGCATGCTTTCATTTTGGTTGATTTAATTAATAAGTTTCGAAACTAGCTAAAATAGGATTAGATAACCCTATCAAAAACAATGAGTTTTAGTCCTAATTGAACAATTAATTGTTAACTACTACCAATACTTTTAAACTTCAAACTTCTCATATTGTGAAACTTTTTCAGTGGTATTTAAATTACCTACAGCAAATGTAATTTACAGACAGCATCATTATTGTTCTCTAGCTAGAGTTACTTGTACTTTATTTAATTCATATGTTCTTTATTTGCAACATTTATGTCCTTTATCAAGACTTTAATCCCTAAATAGTTTTATTGTGTTTATTTTTAAATAAAAAAGTTAGACAAAAAAATTACTTCCAAGAAGTAACCCTTTATTGTAAACAAAATCCTACTTATTTTTCTGGTTACAACTATTTGTTGTTAGAGTCAGGAGTCGTTATTAAATAAAAAAACTAGTTTAAAATCACTAACTACTCAATACCTTAGCCTAGATTCATTAACCAAAATACATAAACAAAATTATGCTTCAATAAGTCAAATAGGTAAAAAAAACAACTCAAAAAAAAATATAATTTTTAAAGGTACTTGCTAGATAAAAACAAATTCGCCTATCAAATAATCAAAATCAAGAAGGTATTAAAAGAGCTGTAGTCTAAAACGATGCTTTCTACAACGCTTTCTTGCATGTAAAAGATAATTTAGACCATATAAGTTATTACCAACAACAAGTTGCTCACAAATAAACCAATATAATTATAGCAGAATCTTTAGGTATAAGTGCTTTTGCTTATCAAAGTAATGACTTGTACTTTGAAGCCAAAAAAAACATGAAAATGTTATGAAAATTATAATATAATAAAGCTAACCTCATTTTACTGAAATCAACTTTTTAATACGCTATTTTTAGCTGATTTAAAAGTTCAAATAGCACCATTCTTATTCTACAAATAATAGTTTTAAAATACTAAAATATTCTTGATTTTGTTTTATTACTAACTTAATAATCGATTTTATTGCATTAAATTCTGAGTAATCTCGTTAAAAAAAGCCTTGATAAAAATTTATCAAGGCTTTAATGTGATGATGTTGGGGGTTTTTCTTAAAAGCTATAACGCAATCCAAATAAAATGCTACTAGATGGCATTGGTACAAAGCCAGATTCTATATATGCTGTGTCAAAAATATTATTAGCAGTCACTGTAAAAATAAATTTATTGAAGTCTACAATTACAGAAGCATCCCAAACATTATAGCTTGTACCAATAGCTCGTTCTGCATGTTTGTAAATAATATTTTGTCTTACATTTTTAAACAACTTACTTGTAAAACGAGTTATAAATTGATGCTTTAATGTGTTTAAAGAATAACGAGACAACTCTTTATTTTGATCTAAAATATCATCATTTAAAAAATTATATCCAAAAGACAACGTCTGATTAAACTCGTTTATTTTAAAACGATAATCTGCATTTACCTCAAAACCTTTCGTGTTTACTTTTGTAATATTAGATGCTATATATTTAGAATCTGTTGTATTTTGACGAATATAATCGATTAAATTAGTAGCATCTCTATTAAACATTGCTACAGATGTTGTAAATCTTCCTGAATTATATTTCAACCCAATTTCTTGTGCAAACGCTTCTTCTGGTTTTAAATTAGGGTTTCCTTCAGTACTGCTGTCATTATAGTATAAATCGGTATAGGTTGGTATTCTGTATGTAATTCCTAAATTTCCATAAGCTTTTAAATTATCTGATAATTGGATACCAAGATCTAAACCAGGAAACGCATGAAATTTAAAATCAGAGAAATACGTAACTGCAACTCCAGGAGTAACATCTACTTTATCCCCTAATTTAAAACGGTGTTCTAAAAATAAGTTTGCCATCGTTCTATTTCTATCGCCTAGATTATTACTGTTTATAGAAACGCTAGAAACATCTATTCCAAAACCTGTAATACCATAATTAGAAGTATAAGAAGCATTGGTTTCTAAACCAACTTTATTCGTAGTGTGTAAATTTCTATAAAAGCTTGGATCGTCTCTTTTCAATAAAAAGATATCTTGCCCTCTTTTCCAATAAACTCTTGGTGTAATTTTAAATTTTTCAGTTCTAAAAGTAGTCGAAGCTCCTAATAAACTATTTTGTGTTTCTTCATACTCATTAAACCCCCATGAATCTGGTGTATAAAAATTTTGTGCGCCAAATTTTTTATCGAAAAAAGTAGCAATCACTTCTATAGGTTGCTTTTTCTTATTGAAAATTCCTTTTAAAAAGTAGTTCTTATTTTCATAATCAGAATTCGTTCGGTAACCATCCGAAGTTAATACGCCAACATGTGCAATTATTGATGAATTTTTAAACTCTTTTCCAACAGTTACAGATCCATTAAGTTGCCCAAAAGAACCTGTTTCTATATTTGCAGAAAGTGTGTTTGACAATTTCTTTTTAGTCACAATATTTATAGCTCCTGTAAATGCATTCTGACCAAAAACTCTTGCCGCAGGACCTTTAATAATTTCTATTCTTTCAATAACCTCAATAGGTAAAGCAGCATTCATTGTATGGTGTCCTGTTTGAGAATCATCCATTTTAATACCATCGATTAACAGTAGCGTTTGGTCAAAACCACCACCTCTAATATATAAATCTGCCTGACTACCAGCAGTTCCTCTTCTTCTAATATCTACACCTGCAACTTGTTGTAACAAATCTGCCACATTTGTTGCTGCACTATTTTTTATTACTTCGGATGTAATAACGTTTATTGTTCTTGAATTTTCTTTGAATGGTAAATCTATTCTAGTCGATTTTATTAAGATTGTGTCTAATACTTGTGTTTCCTTTTTTTCTTGGGAAAATAAAGTTGTTTGCATTAGTAAGAATGCAATAATTAATAATTTACTCTGTGTCATTTTGATTATTATTTTGATTTAAAACAATGCAAAAGTCGTAACTTTCCGGACGACTAAACTAGTCCAGCTTTAAAATGATAGATAGTCCGGTAAATATACTATTCAAACAACTAATTGATTTTGATAAATCGATATCTCAACCTGTATATATACAAGTTTCACAACAAATTGTAAATGCAATACAACGTAGATATTTAGTCAAAGGTACAATGCTACCCGGAACCCGTGTGTTAGGGCGGTTATTAGAAATTCATAGAAATACAGCAGTTGCTATTTACGAAGAGTTAGCCTCTCAAGGTTGGGTAGAAATAATACCAAATAGAGGTACATTTGTATTGGTACCAGAGCTAAAAACAGCAAAAATAAAAGCACCTTCACAAAAAATAAATCAAGCATATACTTATGCTAAAACAACAGGATTTCCTTTTCAAGAATCATTTCATTTAGCATCAACTGTTGAGCTAACAAATGCTAAGCACACCATTAATGACGGAAAACCTGATCTACGTTTGCATCCTGTGCATCAGTTTACAAGATGGTACAGCGCTGCAATGAAAAGAAAAACCTTGCTAAAAAAATGGAACAGGCCAAGCGAATCTTCCTATTCGTTATTTCAAACTCAGCTATGTAATTATTTAAATGCAACAAGAGGTTTTCATATAAGACCAAATAACCTCATAAGTACCCGTAGCACAGAAATGAGTTTGTACATCGTATCCCAATTATTGATAAAACACAACGATTTAGTATTAGTAGGAAATTTAAGTAATTATGCTGCTAATATGATTTTTCAACAAGCCGGAGCGACCATTAAAACAGTTCCTGTAGATGCTAATGGTTTAAATATTGAATACATAAAAAAACATTTTGTAAAAGGAAGCATTCGATGCATCTACTTATGTGCCCATAGACAATACCCAACAATCGTAAAATTAAGTGCAGAACGTCGTTTAGAATTGTTACAACTTTCTGTAGCATACGGATTTGCTATTATTGAAGATGACTACGATTACGATTTTCAGTTTGAAGGCTCTGCAATGTTGCCCATGGCAAGTGCAGATGCAAAAGGAATGATTATTTATTTAGGAAAATTTGGGCAATCGCTATTTCCAAGTTTTCAAACAGGATTTGTGGTAGCACCAGAAAATTTAATCTTGGAAGCAACAAATTATTTACAATTGATAGACAAGCAAGGTGATTTAATACAGGAACAAATGCTATCGGAATTAATTAATGAAGGTGAAATTCATCGCCTGATGAAAAAAAATATTATAGTATATAAAGAAAGACGGGATTATTTATGCAAACTTCTTACTGAATATTTTTCAGAAACTGCAAAATGGAATATACCTTCTGGAGGATTAGCCGTTTGGTTACAATTTCAATCGAATATATCGCTGGTAAAACTAGCCGAAGAAGCTGAAAAAAACAATTTATTTCTACCAAAAACCATTCTTTATCAGGATAAAAACACCTGTGCTATTCGTTTTGGTTTTGGACATCTAAACAAAGAAGAAATGGAAACTGTAATTACAAAATTAAAAAATGCTTATAACAAAGTGTCTATAAAATAGATTGACAGTTAGTTACACTTTTTTAACAATCAAATTAAGCTTTAAGATGTTATTTTCTATTGCTGATTGTTAATTACTATTTCTTTTTATCTAAATTTCGTTTCATATTTCTTGTATTTTTATAGCATGTTTGCATTGGTCGATTGTAATAATTTTTATGCTTCTTGTGAACGGGTTTTTAATCCGAATTTAGAAGGAAAACCAGTTGCTATTTTAAGCAATAACGATGGTTGTGTTATTTCTATGAGCGATGAAGCTAAGAAATTACAGCTACCTTTTGGTGCGCCAATTTTTAAATGGGAACAATTTTGTAAAGCAAATAATATTGCCGTTTTATCTTCAAATTATCCTTTATATGGAGATATGAGTGCAAGAGTAATGAGTATTTTGTCAGACTTTTCTCCAGATGTTGAAGTATATTCTATTGATGAATCTTTTTTAGAATTAAAAGGTTTTGAAAATTATAACTTTACCGAATATGCAACTATAATGAGAAGCCGAATTCTAAAATGGACAGGTATACCAACTTGTGTAGGCATTGCACCAACAAAGGCATTAACTAAGGTCGCTAATAAAATTGCTCGCTCTAACATCAAAAAATCTAAAGGAATCTGTATTATTGATTGTGAAGAAAAAAGAATTAAAGCTTTAAAATGGACTAAAATTGGAAATGTTTGGGGAATTGGAAGTCGCTTAAAAAAACGCTTACAAGAAAAAGGATGTGAAACTGCATACGATTTCACGCAACTTTCTAGTGATTGGGTTTTAAAAAATTTCTCTATTGTAGAATGGCGTTTACAAAAAGATTTACAAGGTATTTCTAAGATACCGTTAGGCGAAATTTCATCTAAAAAAATGATTTCAACTACAAGAAGTTTTGAATACACATATACAGATATTGATAATATTAAGGAACGTATTTCTACATTTGCTGCAAGTTGTGCTCAAAAATTACGTGTCCAAAAATCAAGCTGTCACATGCTAATTGTACAACTTTCTAGTGACCGATATCAAAAAGATTTAGAACAATATAGAGGGAGTAAAACCGTGGTTTTTTCATATCCAACAGATTCTACTTTAACCATTTCTAGTGCTGCCATAGAAGCTGTGAAAATGATTTTCAAGAGCGGTATTAAATATAAAAGAGCAGGTGTTATTGTTACAGGTTTGGTGCCAAATGATAATTTTCAACTCAATTTATTTTCGAGTGAAAACCCGAAACACAAACCTTTAATGACTGCAATTGATAAATTAAATAGTAAATTTAAATCGGATAAAATTAAACTTGGGAATCAAGATTTAAAACGTACTTGGAAAATGCGTCAAGAAAAGATTATCGCCTAAATTTACGACCAATATTCATCAAATAATCACGGTAAACACTACTAAATAACTCGTCTTTTTATGAATTCTAATTATAAAGTTTTAGCTGTTTTTGAATATTCTACAGAAGCGCATGTTACAAAATCAAGATTAGATGCAGATGGCTTTAAAACAATGCTGATGGATGAAAAAACGATAGATTCAGATCCTTTAATTAGTAATGCAATTGGTGGCGTAAAATTGTTGGTGCATCAAAATGACTTTGAAAAAGCAGCTAAAATATATACTGAAATTAGAACCTATCAAAAAGACAAAAACGGAAATAATCTTTTTTGTACAAATTGCAATTCTAACAGAATTTTAATTGCGCCACTTCAAAGAAAAAATGTTTTTTATATGTTATTTCCTTTTTTTGAAAAAACTAGACATCGTTGTAATGATTGTAAAACAGTATTTTAAGTGATAAAAAAATATTGAAAATATACAAAAATGTTATAATTTGCAGTTAAATGAAAACATCAAAAACACTAACTTTTTTTACACCAAAAGCTTCTACTGGTAATGGGGCAATCTTAGTTGATGCAGGTATTTCAGCTGGTTTTCCTTCGCCTGCAGACGATTTTAGAGAAACTAGAATTTCTTTGGATGACGAATTAATCAGAAACAAAGACGCTACTTTTTTTGCCAAAGTAAAAGGGCAATCTATGATTGATGCCGGTTTAGATGACAATGATTTGTTAGTAATTGACCGAAGCTTAGAACCTGCTAATAATAAAATTGCGGTTTGTTTTTTAGACGGCGAGTTTACTGTAAAACGTTTAAGAGTTGAAAAAAACGAAGTTTGGTTACAACCAGAAAACCCTAATTATCCGATCATAAATATCACAGAAGATAATGATTTTGTGATTTGGGGAATTGTAACAAACGTCATCAAAAAAGTTTAAAATTACCTTTTTTTAATATTTTATTATTGTTTATCAATAATTTTTATATATTTGCAAAGTCAAATAAGTTTAAATTATGAAAAAATTAAATATTTTAAAAGCTATCATTGATTTTATTTGGATTGTTACAGCTCCAATAGGAATTCCATTAATACTTATATGTATACCTGCCTTGTTTTTCTATGATTTATCAGATTTAAACATTAAGATTCAAGGAATAAACTTTGTAACCGAAGACTTATACTCAAAAATATTAATTGCAATTGCTTTAAGTAATTATTTACTTCTTATGTATAGTTTATATCTTTTTAGAAAATCATTGCGTTATTTTTTAAGTGCAAAAATATTTGATGTTTATATTATACACTCATTTAAAAAAATTGGCAATGCAATCGTTTTATCTGGTATCATTTCTTTGATTATTTCATTTGTTGGTCAAATCCATTTTAAGCAAGAAATTTCGTTAGAATTTGGTTTAAATACTTATTTAGTACTAATTTGTTTAGGTCTGTTTTTTATGGTTTTAAGTGAAATTTTTAAAATCGCAAAAACAGCTAAACAAGAAAATGACTTAACCATATAACTATGAAAAAAATAGCATTCCTGTTTTCTAAACTGTTTTTTTGGGGATTTGCCTTATTCTCTGCGTTTGTAATTCCAATATCTATCTTATCTTTTTTAGAATATTTTTTTAATTGGGATATTCCATTTGTAGAAATCATACAAAGAAAAGAACTTAATTTTGCTGTCATAGCAAGTGTAGGAATAGAGTTTTGGCTCTCTTATAGTGTAATTTTAATGTGGGCAACATTCATTTATTATTCCATTTATTTCTATGTATTACAAAGTTTTTTTAAAATTTTTATGATCGAAAAAACATTTGAAGAATACTCGTTAAAAAAACTGACTTTCTTTTATAAATTGAATTTTATTCCGATTATTATAGGTTTTTTCGGAATCACAATCAGATATACGATGTTTGATATGTTACGGTTTGATGAACCTCATTTCTTTGTGCTGCTTCATTTAATTATCGCGTTCTTTTTATATTTCTATCAAGATTTAATCAAAAAAGGGAACAATATTCAACAAGAAAATGACTTAACAATATAACAATGGCAATCATAGTAAATTTAGATGTAATGCTTGCCAAACGCAAAATGCGAAGTAAAGAATTGGCAGAAATAATTGATATTACCACTGCAAATCTATCTATCTTAAAATCGGGCAAAGCAAAAGCAGTTCGGTTTTCTACGTTAGAGGCAATTTGTAAAGCCTTAGATTGCCAACCATCAGATATTTTAGAATATAAACAAGATTAAAAAAACACTAAAAACACCAATTATGAAATCCATTTTTACAACATTCTTATTACTTATAACTTTCACAATTTCATCACAAGAAGTTCCTTCAAAAATAAAGACTGCTCTAAAAAACGATGATGTAAAAACATTAAAAAAGGAGCTCACCAAAGAGAATATTAATAAGTGTTATAAGGTAGAAAACGCCAACTACTCTCTTTTAATTTTAGCCATAAAGTTAAATTCAAAAGAGTGTTTTAATAAACTTGTAAATAAAAAAGCTGATTTAGATAAAGATTGTGGTGGTAAAACGCCACTTATCTATGCTGCAAAATACGGAAGGTTAGAAATGACTAAAGAACTTATTAAAAAAGGAGCAAATCCAGAAAAAAAGTACGGAGGTAGAACTGCTTTATTTTACGCTAAGAAACACCAGAAAAAAGAAGTTTCAGATTATTTATCGAGTTTAGAAAATTAATTCAAATTACGCTTTTGAGCAAAAAAACGTTTTAAGAGTTGAGAACATTCGTTTTCTAAAATTCCGCTAACAGATTTTGTCTTCGGATGTAAAGTCGTTTTTAAATTCACAAAACCTCTTTCTGGTTCAGAAGCTCCATAAACAATCTTTCCAATTTGTGTCCAATAACTTGCGCCAGCACACATTTGACAGGGTTCTAGAGTAACATACAACACACAATCTTTTAAATATTTTCCGCCTAAAAAATCAGCTGCAGCTGTAAAGGCTTGCATCTCTGCATGTGCTGTTACATCATTTAATGTTTCTGTTAAATTGTGTGATCTCGCAATAATTTGATTTTTAAATACAACAACTGCTCCAACAGGAACTTCCCCTTTATCAAAAGCAGTTTCTGCTTCTTGTAAGGCTTTTTTCATAAAATAAATATCGTCAAAAGGTTGAATCATGTGTGATTGATTATTGACCACAAAATTAAGTAAAATATTTGCGATAGATTTGTATTTATTAACTGTTCGTTTTACGAACACTAAATTTGAAGTTGTATTTTTGTAATCGAATGAAAAATTTGTTAGACAACATATCAAATCCGAAAGATTTAAGAAAATTAAATCCGGAACAATTACCTCAATTAGCAAAAGAATTGAGAGCATTTATTATTGATATCGTATCCACAAAAGAAGGTCACTTAGGAGCTAGTTTAGGGGTTATCGAATTGACAATAGCACTACATTATTTGTTTGATACGCCAAACGATTTGTTAGTTTGGGATGTTGGTCATCAAGCATATGGTCATAAAATTTTAACAGGTAGAAAAGACATTTTTCATACCAATAGACAATTCGGAGGAATTGCAGGTTTTCCGTCAAGAACAGAAAGTGAATATGATGCTTTTGGCGTTGGCCATTCATCAACCTCTATTTCTGCTGCGCTAGGAATGGCAATTGCATCTAACTTAAAAGGAGAAACAGAAAAACAACATATTTCGGTTATTGGTGATGCTTCTATTGCAAGCGGAATGGCTTTTGAAGCCTTGAATCATGCAGGAGTTTCTAAGGCAAATTTACTCATTATTTTAAATGACAATGCTATTGGAATTGACCCATCTGTTGGTGCTTTAAAAGAGTATTTAACAAAGGTAAAAACAAATAAAAGGTTAGCCGCGCAAAACAATATTATCAAAGCTTTAAATTTTGACTATTCTGGTCCAATTGACGGTCATGATTTACCCAAAGTACTATCAGAATTAGAACGTTTAAAAAGTGTAAAAGGACCAAAGTTTTTACACGTAATTACGACAAAAGGAAAAGGTTTACAGCAAGCTGAAGATGACCAAGTAACCTACCATGCTCCGGGAAAATTTGATAAAATTTCTGGCGAACGCATTAAAAAAATAGCTAGTCTTTATACCAAATATCAAGATGTTTTTGGAAAAACTATTCTAGAATTAGCAAAACAAAATGATAAAATTGTTGGAATTACACCAGCAATGCTAACTGGTAGTTCTTTAAAGTTTATGTTCCAAGAATTCCCAAAAAGAACTTTTGATGTTGGTATCGCAGAACAACACGCAGTTACGTTGGCTGCAGGAATGGCCACGCAAGGTTTAATTCCGTTTTGCAATATTTATTCTACATTTTTACAACGTGCTTACGATCAGGTAATTCATGATGTTGCTTTACAAAATCTACCTGTTATTTTTTGTTTGGACAGAGCTGGGTTAGTAGGTGAGGATGGAGCAACCCATCATGGTGTTTTTGATTTAGCGTATCTAAGATGTATTCCAAACTTAATTATTTTTGCACCAAGAAATGAAATTGAATTGCGTAATATTTTATATACGGCTCAATTAGGATTAAAAAATCCAATCGCAATTAGGTATCCAAGAGGAACTGGAGCTATTATTGATTGGCAGAAACCTTTTGAAAAAATCGAAATTGGAAAAGGAGTTTGCTTAAAAGAAGGGAAGAGTATTGCGGTTTTATCAATTGGAACTGTTGCAAAAAATAGTGAAGAAGCCATTCTTTTATCAGAAAAAAAAGAAGCATTTTCACATTTTGATATGCGTTTTGCAAAACCTTTGGATGTACAATTATTACATAAAATTTTTAAAGAACATCAAACCATTATCACTATTGAGGATGGAACCGTAAAAGGTGGTTTTGGCACTGCTGTTTTAGAATTTGCTGCTGAGAATAACTATTTAAATAAGATTAAAAATTTAGGA
>FUWD013022183.1_pt1 | contig 18785 bp, 17 predicted proteins | sample 1063281 | NCBI WGS metagenome assembly FUWD01 (sample SAMEA79048168, study PRJEB19326) | metagenome | biome: marine | reverse complement strand
AAATCTTCAGGATCCCCAGTTTCAGGAAAATTCGAGGAGGTTTATACCCAGAAGGTCCCTTTCTATCCTGTCCTGGGCAATCACGATCTGCAGGGAAACTGGAGGGCTCAGGTGGAATACACCAACCACAGTGATCGATGGACCATGCCCGACAGCAATTATGACTTCATCGGCGGCCCGGTTCAGTTCGTCGGCATCAACACCTCCTGCACCATCTGCTCTCTCTGGAACCTGCTCCGCCCAAGAACCACAGCATGGCGGGTTGTTTTTGGACATCGACCCATAGTTACCCAAGGCAGACATCGGGGGATGAACTGGTTGGAAAAGATTTTTTTACGTTCCTCATCCGCCCAGCTTTACTGCTGCGGACATAACCACATTCTGGAACATTGCAGGATTGGGGATTTGGATCAAATCACCTCGGGAGGAGGGGGAAGCCCGTTGGAAAATGACAAGGGCAGAACGTATTCAAATGCAGAATTCCTCCATCCGAATCACGGCTACGTCTGGACCCACTTCACCCAGGATGTGATGCTAGCCCGTTTCTTTGACCAAAACGGTGAGGAAATCTATCAATTCTCCAAAAATCAAAACGGGAGTTAAAAGATACTGAATATGAAAGTAATCATGGATCTCTGCGTGGTACCCCTTGGGGTGGGTGTCTCCGTCAGCCGATATATTGCAGTCTGCGAACAAATCCTTTCCGAAGCCGGTTTAAAAATCGGGATGCATGCATACGGAACCAATATTGAAGGAGAATGGGACGAAGTTTTTCAGGCAGTTAAGCGCTGCCATGAGAAACTTCACCAGATGGGTGCACCGAGGATTTCTACCAACCTCAGGTTGGGGACACGTACCGATCGTAATCAAAGTATGGAAGACAAGGTCCAAAGCGTAGAAAAAATTCTCAAGACCTCAAAGGAATGATCAAAATTAAAGAACCGATCAGGGTCTTGACCTAAAAAAATAGGAGCACCCCCGCAAACCCTACCGGACCACTTCGGCTCGTACAGGGATTCGCCCACTCACGGGTTGTGCTCCTAATTCAAAAAATTAGCTTCGATTCATTAATGATTTAAATCTTAGCTAATACTCCTCCCATAATAAAATTTTCGTCATTGACGTGCCTGAGCAATGGGTTTTATGAAACCACATTGAAAGCTTGTTTAAAATATAGTCAAACAGCTTTTGGATCTATACGTAAATTTACTTAGATCAATCCCAATTGCTTGGGAAAATCTAAAACTAGATGAATTTTAGAGGAGTATGATTGACTGGATCATTCAGGTTTTGAGCGAATGTCTCTTCCTTTGATTAAATCTCTTTTTTCCAGTTCATCCGAGGTTAAATCACTGATGAACATGTGACCTGGAGCATGGGTGATGGCAAATTCAACTCCGGAATCCATCAAAACTGCCTGGGGAGTCACTCCGCAAGCCCAGAAAACCGGAACATCTCCCGACTTCAGGGATACGGCATCGCCATAGTCGGGATTTGACAAATCAGGGATACCGATTTGAGCAGGATCTCCAGCATGAACCGGCATTCCGTGAGAAGCCATGAAGCGGCCAGAGATGGTTTTGGCTTTGTCAAGACTAGCTTCCGGTATGGGCCGCATCGAAACCACCATGGGCCCATTCAAACGCCCTGCAGGATTGGTGGGGATATTGGTCCGATACATGGAAACGTTTCGACCCTGTTCCAGATGCCTGATCGGAATACCTTCGTCCTGAAGAGCCGCTTCAAAACTAAAACTGCAACCGAGCAGAAACGTGACCAGATCCTCCCTCCAGGCATCCAAAACATCATCCGGTTCGGAAACCAGTTTTCCTTCCTCCCAAATTCGGTACCGTGGCAGGCTGTTTCTAATATCCTCAAGGTTTGCAAGATTCTGGATCTGAAATGAACCCGGATCCAAAACTTCAAGTATCGGACAGGGTTGAGGATTTCTCTGACAGAAAAGCAGGAATTCAAATGCCCAATCTTTCGGCAGGATCACCAGGTTGGCCTGGGCATATCCCGGGCAGAGTCCTGATGTGTCTCCAAATCTTTGACCTGTTGCAAATTCCTTGCGGATCTGGGCTGGAGAAGCATGAATTTCATCAAGGGTTTTCATTTTTTGCCAATCATGACTTAACAGATAGATCTGGATAGAGAATAACAAAATAAATAAAAAAATATCATAATTACGATTATTTGGGAAAAATCTTTTTTACCTCGTTAGACCCAATTAAAGCAAAGCATTGAACTTGACAAAAAAATGTTTAAAGCTATTAGATTATTTTTTTATAATTCCTTTTCAGGAGAAATGATGAAGCTAACGAAACTAACCATTACATCAGCCTTAATTTTTGCACTGCTGCCCTGGAATCTTTTTGCTGCTAAAGAGATCCGAATCGGAGTGATTTATCCCCTCAGCGGAAATTTTGCGGCTGCAGGCCGTCAACTCAGGGCGGGAGCAGAATTGGCTGCTGAGATCGCCAATAAAACCATGAATCTTGATATGAGCATGGCTAAGGCAAAGGGATTACGAGTATGGACGGCGCCCAGATCAAACTGATCTTCAAAGATCATGAAGCCAACCCCACTCTTGGTGCCGACCTGGCAAAAAAACTCGTCCTGGATGACAAAGTAGATGGATTGATGGGCTGCTATCACAGTTCCGTAACAAAGACCGTGAGTGCGGTCGCCGAGCAATACGGCGTTCCGATGATCAATGGCACCTCAACCTCACCCGCCCTGACCAAGCGCGGATTCAAATGGTTCTGGAGAACCACTCCTCATGATAAATGGTTCACCAAAGACCTTTTTGAATTGATCAAAGGACTTCAAGAAGGAAAGGTCCGTGGAGTGAGTGCCGTTTCCAAATCTAGCCTTGGAAAAATTTCTGCTGCCTGTGAAAAAACTGAGTGGGGTTCCCATGTCTGTTCGTTGATTGAAGGATTTGCACCTGAATACGGACTCAAGCTCCGTAAATCGATGCTTTATTCTGCAAAATCTGCAGACCTCTCAAGTGAAGTCCGTTCGTTAAAAAATTCCCGTCCTGACGCAATGCTTTTTGCTTCCTACACCTCAGATGCAATTCTGATGATGAAGACACTCAAAGCACAGAAGGCGAATCCCAAACTGATCTGGGGACAAAACGCAGGATTCGAAAAACCTGAGTTTGTAAAAACCCTCGGGGACGCAACCCTTGGAGTTTTGACCAGAACGGTTTTCCTTCCGAAAGTAGTAGAGATCAAGCCCATTGCAGGAAAAGTGAATGCCCTGTATAAAGAGCGTGCAGGAGTCGATTTCAATGGAGCTTCTGCGCGAGCATTCACTGCGGTCCAGGCCTGGGCTCATGTACTTGAGAATGCTGGAAGCACCTCCCCTACAGCGATTCAGAAAGCTTCAAACCAATTGGACATCTCGGGGAATGAACTTGTTGTACCATGGGCAGGTATCCAGTTTTCCTCTGAAGGTGAAGAAATCGGTCAAAACACTAAAGGTTCTGGTCTGATTGGACAATATCAGAAACAAAGCGACGGCTCAATCGCCATGGAGATTGTCTATCCCTTTGACGTGGCATCCGCCGACATGATTTATCCACTTCCTTCATTCTGATCCTTATCCCTCTTTCTTAATCAGGAAGAGGGATTCCAAAAATTGTCGACTCACGAAGAGGGAGGCATTTATCGTCTCCCTCAATTCAACCTGATAAGTAGACCTTCACTCTTCTGAAAGAGGAATTCATCTAGCAATGATGCGTGGGGTACCCTTTGAGAAAAGATAGAAGATTGATTTGGGATGAAATTGTAGAAAGCTTGATGCAGGAAGCAGTATCATGGAAATGATCGACATCCTTCTCAGTTCTCTGGTGGCGGGACTGCTATTCGGATCTGTCATCGCACTGGTGTCGCTCGGTTTGACCATCATTTTCGGGGTGATGGACATCGTTAATTTTTCACACGGCGAGTTCCTGATGCTGGGGATGTATACTGGGCTTTTTACCTCTCAAATAACGGGGCTTGAGCCACTGCTGACTCTCCCTGTTGCAGCTCTGTTCGGATTTTTGCTGGGGGTCCTCTGCTATTCCGGATTCATCCGTTATCTTCTTCGCGGTCCAATGATCGCACAACTACTGGGAACCTTTGGGTTGATGCTGCTGCTTCGCAATCTGGCCCTTATGTTTTTTGGGCCTGAGGACCGGGCCGTGATGTCCGGAGTGTTGGTCGGCAAGAGTTTCGACCTTGGCATGGGGGTGATCATACCCGCAACAAAACTGGCTGCCTCGGTAATTTCGGTGCTGGCTTTTCTCGGAGTCTGGCTACTCATCAACCGCACCCGTTTTGGCAAAGCCCTGAAGGCCACATCGCTCAATCCTCAAGCTGCCCGGTACATGGGGATTCCGACCGAAAAGATGTATGCCCTGGCCTGGGGGATTGGGGGGGGCTACGGTGATGGTCGCGGGAGCGATCATCGTGAATTTCTGGTCGGTCACCCCTTTTGCAGGGTTACTTTTTACCATGATGGCCTTTGCAATCGTCGCACTGGGAGGATTCGGCAGTGTGCCCGGAGCTTTCTTTGCCGGACTCGTCGTTGGACTGATCACCGAAATCCCAGGATTTTGGGATTACTTGACCTATACCTTCGAAGTCGAGTGGATGTATGACGTTCCAATGACTTCCTTCAAGTACATGTGGGTTTATCTGGCCTATTTTCTGATCATGGTTTTCAGACCTCGAGGATTGTTCGGATGGAAACTCTGAAAACCTCTTTCGATTTTTCGGATTTCCCGAGAATCGATCTGACGATCGTAGGACTCGTAGCTCTGTCACTTCTGCTCTTTCCTCTTTTCCCTCATTCATCGTTTGCCATGGCAACGATGATCCAGTTCCTTATGTTTTCCCTTTATGGAATGGGCTGGAACACGATCGGTGGATACGGCGGTCAGGTTGATCTGGGCAAGGCCCAGTATGTTGGGATTGGTGCCTACACCACAGCGGTAATGCTGATCCGCTGGGATATCCCTTTCTGGTTTTCCATGCCGATTGGTGTCGTGCTCGGAGTGACGTGGTCTTTCGTCATTGGATATCCGTTGTTCCGTCTCAAAGGGCATTATTTCGCCATTGCAACCATTGCCACTTCACTGGTGCTCAAAGATTTGTTCGAGGTTTGGGATTTTGTCGGTGCATCACAGGGTCTTGAAATTTCTCCAATAAAATATACCTCACCTGATTTTCTACGCTTGTTTTTCCGTGAAGACATTTACTATTACTACATCCTTCTGATGTTTTTCTTCCTGGGAATTCTTTACATCAATTGGTTTAGAAAATCCCGACTTGGCTACCAGTTGCGCAGCATAAAAGACAATGAATCCGTGGCACGTTCACTCGGAATCAATGTTCATCTCGCAAAAGTAAAAACCTACGCGATTGCAACTTCCTTCGTCTGTGTGGTCGGATCATTCCATGCTTGCTACATCAAGAGCATCGAACCCGAAGACACCATGAGTCTTGACATCTCGATCCTCATAGCACTGATGGCAATGCTCGGAGGCGCAGGATCCCTCTGGGGACCCATCATCGGGGCAGGCATCCTGATTCCCTTGAAGAGTTACCTCAAAGATTGGTTGGGGGCGAGTGCGGGACTGATTGGCATCGACCTCGTGATCTATGCTTCGATCATCATGCTCATCTCCGCAACGGAACCGAAGGGCATCTGGGGGTTGATTCAACGCTTCCGTAATAAAGAAAGCCACAGATGAGCCTTCTGGAAGTCAGCCACTTATCCAAAAGATTTTGGGGGTTTGAAGGCGAACGACAACATTTCCCTGAGCCTGGATTCGGGAGAAGTGATCGGCCTGATCGGCCCCAACGGTGCAGGAAAGACCACCCTTTTCAACTGTATCACCGGGCATGAGCCACTGAGCAGCGGATCCGTTCATTTCAATGGAGAAGATGTCACACCACTGGCTGCACATGAAATATCCCGTAAAGGGATGGCAAGAACCTTCCAGATCTACTCTGCCTCAGGGGATCTTTCGGTGAAAGACAACATCATGGTGGGCTGTTTTATGCGCACATCTTCACGAGTTCAAGCGCTTGAGCAGGCTGATGAAGTGATGCAACTTCTCAAACTTCATGCTTCTGCTGAGGTTCAGGTTAGCGAACTTCCTGTTGCTTCACAGAAACGTGTCACCATGGCCACAGCATTGGCAACCCGCCCCAAATTGCTCCTCCTCGATGAAGTCGCCGCGGGCCTCAACTCCGGAGAAATTGATGAAATTCTAGGTTACATCCGCCACATTCATGGTCAATTGGGGGTGACCGTAATGCTCATTGAACATGTCATGGAACTGGTCATGAAAATAAGCCAGCGGGTCTTTGTCCTGGACTCTGGAAAACTGATTTCACATGGCTCTCCGGATACGGTGGCAAAAGATCCCAAAGTGATTCAAGCCTATCTTGGAGAACGTTACGCCAAGGAATATTTGGACACCTGAAAATTTCCAATTTCATGCTTCTTAACTCGAACAAGTGAATTCCGTGCCACTTCTTGAACTGGAAAGGATCAGAGTTCGCTATTCCAAACTCCCCGTCCTTCATGAGGTCTCGATCCAAGTGGATGCCGGTGAAACGGTGGCCATTCTAGGGTCTAATGGAGCAGGAAAATCCACTATGCTGCGGGCAATCATGGCTTCCCAGCCTGTTTTCGATGGGAGCATCCGATTCAATGGCAAGGACATCCATCAGCAATCCACAGAATCGATAGTCGAATCGGGCATCGTCTATGTTCCTGAAGAAAAAATGCTCTTTAGTCCTTTGAGTGTAGAAGAGAACATTCTTCTCGGTGCTTATACCCTCAAAGATCCCGCTGAAACCGAAAACAACCTTCAATTAATCTATGAACTCTTTCCGAAGCTTCTTGAAAGACGAATGCAGGCTGCAGCAACCCTCTCAGGAGGAGAACAGCAGATGCTAGCGATTGGAAGAGGATTGATGTCCAATCCCAAACTGCTGATGCTCGATGAACCATCTCTCGGCCTGGCACCTAAGCTCGTGGATGAAGTACTGGACATTGTTGGCAAACTCAAAGAAAAAGGGATCACGATCCTGCTTGTAGAACAGAATGTTCAGGAGGCTTTGGATCTTGCTGACAGGGGCTATCTGCTGCAGACAGGACGGATTGTTGCTGAAGGTACTGGAACAGAACTTCGTAAGAGTGACCTTTTTCACAGCGCATTCCTCGGGATATGAAACATCCGATTCTAACTCGGCTTTGTTTCCAATATTTCTGTTAAATCTCCGCATATTTTTTGATTTTGAAAAATCAAGAATCGAAAATCCGAATCGGGGTAGATATCGGCGGAACCTTCACTGATGTGGTCCTCGAGAAAGAGAATGAGCTTTACTCGCTCAAATTACTGACACAGTTGGAGGCTCCCGAAATCGGTGTCAGAGAAGGAATTCGAAGAGTACTGGAACAAGCATCCACCAGGTTTGAAGACGTGGATCTGGTGATACACGGGACCACCTTGGCCACCAATGCCATCATTGAACGTAAAGGAGCACGAACCGCGATGATCACCACGGAAGGATTCCGTGACACGATTGAGATGGGGACCGAAAGCCGCTTCGACCAGTATGATATATTTCTAGAAAAGCCCCGCCCCCTGATTCCCCGTCGGTGGAGATACACGGTTGCCCAACGTCATGATGCACAGGGTCGAGAAATTTTACCCCTGGATGAAACGTCATTGCTTTCAATCCTTCCAAAATTACGAGAGGAAAAAATTGAGAGCCTTGCCATCTGCCTGCTTCATGCTTTTATCAATCCAGAACATGAAAAACGCATCTTAGCCTTGATAAGAGAAGAATTTCTTCATATGCGGATTTCATTATCATCTGAAGTATCTCCCGAAATGCGGGAATACGAACGGTTTTCCACGACTGCCGCTAATGCGTACATCCAGCCAGTTATTTCAGCTTATCTGGAACGGCTTGGGAACGGGCTTCGGGATGACGGTCTGAATGCCCCAGTGCTGATGATGCTTTCTGGAGGAGGTTTAACCACCACTGAAACAGCGGTAAGGTTTCCAATCCGTCTGGTAGAATCAGGACCTGCCGGAGGAGCGATTTTTGCTGCAGACCTTGCACAAAAACTAAAGTTGGGACCGGTGCTTTCCTTTGACATGGGGGGCACGACGGCAAAGATCTGTTTCATTGAAAACGGACAGCCTCAGGCCGGACGTCATTTTGAAGTCGCCCGGGTTTATCGTTTTAAAAAAGGGAGTGGCTTGCCCTTGCGGATCCCGGTCATCGAGATGGTAGAAATTGGTGCCGGAGGTGGTTCACTGGCGACCGTGGATGAATTGGACCGGATCCAGGTCGGACCGGAGAGTTCAGGTGCCTCTCCAGGCCCGGCCTGTTATGGACAGGGTGGGAGCCAACCCGCAGTAACCGATGCAGACCTGCTGCTTGGATTTTTGGATGAAAATCGATTTGCGGGTGGGAGAATCAAACTGGATCAGCAAGCAGCGGAACAGGCTGTTTCGGAATCGATTGCAACTCCTCTGGAACTTTCTATTCCTTTGGCTGCCGTTGGTATTTCTGAAATGGTGGATGAAAACATGGCCAGTGCTGCAAGAGTGCACAGCATTGAAAGTGGTAAAAATCTCAATGACCGAACCCTGATCGCATTTGGAGGGGCAGCCCCAGTGCATGCTTCACGTGTTGCTCAAAAATTGGGGATTCGTAAAATTCTTATTCCTTCTGGTGCGGGAGTGGGTTCCGCCTTGGGATTCCTGAAAGCCCCGGCTGCTTATGAAATAGTTCAAAGCCTTTACCAGCATCTCTCTGAACTGGACACGGGCCGGGTTGAAAAGATGTTTTCTGATATGCGACAACAAGCCCAGACCATCATCGACGCCTGTCGTCCTAAATACGCTGTGAAAGAAATGAGGAAGGCTTTCATGAGATACATCGGACAGGGACACGAGATCGAAGTGGAATTGCCCGATGAACTGAAGAACGAACATGACCGGGGAGTGTTAAAGCAACGGTTTGACAAAGAGTACCGTCTTCAATACGCCCGCATCATTCCGGACATGGACATTGAAATCCTGAGCTGGTCGTTGAGACTCTATGCTGAGCCTGAGAACAAACAGGATTCTCTGGATTTGGAGATAAAATCAATGAAAGATCCTATTTCTCCCTCCGACACCAGAAGGGCTTATCACTTTGAAAAAAACACTTTTAAATCGGTTCCAGTCTTTCAGCGTTCGGAATTTGAATTCGGACAAACTTTGGAAGGACCGTTGTTGGTCCAAGAAACCGATACCAGCATCGTCGTGCCTGAGGGGTTTTCGGTTTCGTTGGTTTCAGGAGGGCACCTGATGCTTGAACAAAAATGACCGAGAACATGAACCCACTGGAAAAGATCCACAACCAACTGATGTGGAATCGTTTGATTTCTGTGGTGGAAGAACAGGCTCAGACTTTGATCCGCACTTCATTCAGCACCACCGTTCGAGAAGCGGGTGATTTGTCAGCAGGAATCTTCGATCCTCAAGGAAGAATGCTGGCCCAGGCAGTTACCGGAACTCCGGGACACGTCAATTCGATGGCAGAATCGGTCAGGCATTTTCTTGATAAACATCCTTTGGAAAGCATGAAAGAAGGAGATTGTTATCTCACGAACGATCCCTGGCTGGCCACCGGGCATCTGCATGACTTCACCACCGTCACCCCTGCATTCCATCATGACCGGCCTGTGGGTCTGTTTTCCTCAACATCCCATGTGGTGGATGTTGGAGGACGAGGATTTGGACCGGATGCCAGGCAGGTTTTCGAAGAAGGACTGAACATTCCCATCCTGCCTCTGTTGCGCGAAGGAAACATCAACCAGGATCTTTTGGATATCGTCCGTGCAAACGTTAGGGAACCGGTTCAGGTTCAGGGTGACTTGTTTTCTCTTGCAGCATGCAATGATGAGGGATGCCGAAGATTGAAGGAAATGATGGAAGAATTTGGATTGAACGATCTACAGTATCTGGCAGATCACATTCTGGAAGTTTCCAAAAATGCAACCTTGAAGAACCTTACCAGGCTTCCCCAAGGGAGTTGGCACAACACGCTTGATGTGGATGGGTATGATCAACCAGTCCATCTGGAGGCCCGGTTATCCATCAATGATTCGGGAGTCGATATCGATTTCAAAGGAACCTCCCCGGCCAGTGGATTCGGGATCAATGTGCCTCCCGCCTACACCAGGGCCTACAGCGCCTTCGCGGTCAAATGCATTGCGGCTCCTGAAATCCCCAATAATGCCGGCTCGCTGGAACCGATCCGTACGACAATCCCCCAGGGTTCGATTCTCAATGCCCCTCGTCCCTATCCCGTTGCAGTAAGACATGTGATTGGACATATGCTGCCGGACCTGATTTTTGGATGTCTGCATCAAGCTTCCCAGACCCTACATGAAAAAGAACAAGGAGTTGGAGAAGCATTTTCCCAGGGTATGCCTGCTGAAGGTGCAGGAACGATCTGGAATCCACAGCTCCGTGGCGGGAAGAACTATTCCTTTGAAAGCGGTGACCAGGAAGAGATTCTTGATTTCAACATTGTCACTTTCAACAGTGGAGGTACCGGGGCGAGGCCAAACAAGGACGGCCTTTCAGCAACTGCATTTCCCAGTGGGGTTCGAACCATGCCGGTGGAGGCAACCGAAAATGCTGCTCCCGTGCTGTTTAGAAGAAAAGAGTTCCGGCCTGATTCCGGAGGTCCGGGACGCTGGCGAGGAGGATTGGGGCAGGTCATGGAAATTGAAGGCAAGGACCAACAACCTTTCAATGTTTTAGCCATGTTCGATCGTGTCCACCATCCCCCAAAAGGACGTAATGGGGGGGATGAAGGGGTCGCAGGGCGAGTCAGCCTTGTCTCCGGAAAAAAACTTCGCGTTAAGGGAGAGCAGGCCATTCCGCGTGGAGACAGGTTAAGACTTGAACTCCCTGGCGGAGGAGGATTCGGGAATCCTTACCATCGAGAACCCGAACGGGTTTTAGATGACCTCAAAGATGGCTTGATTTCATCCGATGCAGCAACAACGAGTTATGGTGTTGTTTTTCACAAAGATGGGTCGATCCATGATGAAGAAACCTTGAATGTAAGAAAAAACCAAAAGTAATCCAAAACAGGAACTCCAAATTTGAGACTTACAGATTTTTTTATTTTTAATTATATCCCATCCATTTTTGCCATCAGAAATAATCCTTTTCCGCATTCCTTGGTTTCTTTCGATGATTCCATAATCCTGCCCCGCATCCGCCGGATAGTTAAACAGGAAGATCAGTTCCTTCATTCCTGTGTTGATACTCCTGTGAATCCAATAGGGAGGAACGTAAACCAAGATGCCTTCCCTGATTTCCTGGACTTCCACATCACCATCAGGACTTTCCAGCAGTAGAACGCCTTCTCCTGAAAGTCCAAAATAGGTTTCGGCAGATTCTGCTTTCAGATGCTGATGTCCACGGGTCATGAAAAACTCCAGACCTACGGTTCCGGGCTTCATGACAGTCGTCCCATAAATCAAATCGCCGGGTTGTTCTGAAGCACGATGATCCTGAACTTCATAAACCACCTGGTCCGACCATTCAGGAAGCATTTGCTGGAAGGCATCCGCATCTTCATAAAGCCCCTCCAAGTCCCTGAAACGTTTTTGATAGCTCCCGTTTGAATTTTCAACCCTACCCGATTCTGGGATGATTTGACCTGAGTTTGGGGAAATCCAGTTCATAAATTCCTCAACGGGTTGGCAGTCTCTTTCATGTGACTCATCAATGATTCCGTCAATTCAAAATGAAAAACCTCCTCCATCACAGAAGACCAGCCTAGAAGGAAATAATCCCAGCCGTCATGAACACTGAGTTTGCGTTTCGATTCTTGTTTCCTAGCCTGATTATAGAATTCGAGACTACCACGGTAATTGAGTTCCCAAACGATTCCCTGCTTAGAAAATTCGGTTCCAGCTGGGATTGGAGAACCCGGAAGGTCTTTCCCCATTCCGGTCGCATTCACAATCAGACTTTGGGGAGGAAGGCGATCCATGATTTCTGCCGCAGCCTTTCCGGACAGATCTGACTGTTCCAAAATGAGATTCTTAGATTCTTTCAAATCGTTTTTGACCTTCTCCAGGCGTTCTGAATTTGATTCCAATCCAGTGATTTCTTTTGGAATAGAACCTTCCATTCCTGAAGTAAGTTGTTCAATGATGGCGGTGCCTGCTCCGCCACAGCCGAGCACAAGAGCCTTGGCTTGAGGATGATTCTTCCAATGATCCTTTTTGAGGATCAAACCCATCGCTTTAGCTGATGTTATGGGATCTTTTGCATGTCCAATCAGTCTTCCGCTTTTTTTTTGGAAATACAACTGATCTCCCCAAGCCTTGAGGCATGCTCATCCACTTCCACAAAAAGGTCGACGGCCTCTTCCCAGACAGCGAGTTTATGGGTCGTCACCAGTGCGCCGAGAGCATCCGGGTCTTCAAGGAGTTTCTCCACGGCTTGACGAACTTCTTTTCCTGTAACACCCGGAGGCAGATCGACACCATGCATACATGTGTCACTCAATCCAAGCATTTTTGCCCAGACCGGAAAGAGGCGCATGATCATCGACTGTCCAGTGCTGACGCCGATGAACCAGAATTGTTTCATTCAGGAATGTTAAAACAGGAGCTACAGATCATTCACCATAAGGAATCCAGATATTCTTAACCTGGGTGGCGCGTTCAAGCCAGATAGAACCTTCAGAATGATCATCGTACCAGTCTGGGACCTTACCATCGGAAGTCCAGACGGATTTAAGATTGCCACCTGATCGTTTTTTATTTCTGCACATTCGTCTTCAGGCCCAATGCCCCAAATGGCAGCCACATCATCATGTGCGGCCAAAACAGCAGCAAGTTCGGAGGGAACTCCTGTCACCAGATTGATCACACCACCAGGCACATCCGATGTGTCGAGCACCTGATAAAAGTCTGTAGCAATCAAAGCCGCACGAGGAGATGGAACCGCAACCACCCGGTTACCTACGGCAATGCACGGAAGAATCATTGAAAGCAGCCCCAGCAAAGGCATCTCGTCCGGCGCAATGATTCCCATGACACCAAAAGGTTCCGGTATTGCGAGAGCAAGACCGCGCATCGGGGGCTGGTGGACTCGACCTTCGTATTTGTCGGCCCATGCCGCATAACTGAAAATCCTTCGGATGGCAGCATCGACCTGTTTGGTGGCCTTCGGGGTAGAATCTCTTGTCAGATCTGAGATCCTCTTTCTGAATTCCTCCCTCCTGGCTTCCAGGTTTTCAGCAAGAAAAAAGAGTACCTGGGCCCGGGAATGCCCATTGAGTGAACCCCATGCCGATGCTTTGTGGGCTGCCTCGACGGCATTCCGGATGTCTTTACGGTTTCCATGTCCGACTTCACCGGCGATCCGTTTTTTTGAATCAAGCACGGCTAGGGAGTAACCCGAATCCGGCCTAGCCTGTTTTCCTCCAATGTAAAGCTTTGGGGTACGGTCGATGCCAGGATAATCCTCAGTATCTTTCGATACAGAAGAAGAGGATCCAAGCAGAATCCTTTGAGCATGTTTTTTCCAGGAAGATTCGTGGCTGGGCTTCAGGTATTCGAACAAGCCCTCATGCCCTCCTTCGCGACCGAATCCGCTTTCACGGTAGCCACCGAAACCTGAAGACGCATCGAATTGATTGGTACAGTTGATCCAGACCACTCCAGCTTTTAACTTTGGTGCTACATCCAATGCGAGGTTGATGTTCTCACTCCAAACACTCGCAGCCAGGCCGTAGGCTGTGTTGTTTGCCAGTGCAACCGCCTCATCATGGGTTCTGAAGGTCGAGGACACCAAAACCGGACCAAAAATTTCGGTCTGGGCCAACATCGAAGCTGGGGCCACATTGCAGATCAATGTAGGAGGAAAGAAGCATCCTGATTTCGGGAGTTTCCCTTCCCACTGCCAAAGTTCCCCACCTTCTTCCAAGCCTTGTTGAAGAAGCTTCTGGATGCGTTGCAACTGGACAGGAGCAATGATTGCTCCCATATCCATCCCTTTGTCCAGGGGATCTCCAACCCTGAGTTTTTTCATCCGGGCCTTAAGTTTTTCCAATAGCTGGTTTGCCACCCTTTCCTGGACCAGCAGACGTGAACCGGCGCAGCAGACTTGTCCCTGATTGAACCAAATCGCATCCACCACCCCTTCCACCGTGCTGTCGAGATCCGCATCTTCGAAGACAAGAAAAGGCGACTTGCCTCCCAGCTCTAGAGTTAGTTTCTTGCTGGAGAATGCCGTGTTTTCACGGATCTGCCGTCCCACTTCCGTGGAACCGGTGAAAGCAATTTTCGAAATCCCTGGATGAGAAGCCAGCATCGCTCCCGTATTTCCGGAACCCGTGATCAGATTGAAAACTCCAGGAGGAAGACCGATCCGCTGACACATTTCCGCAAACCAAAGTGCTGTCAGCGGCGTGAACTCGGCCGGTTTCAGCACAACCGTATTTCCTGCTGCCAGAGCCGGTGCGACCTTCCAGGCCAGCATCAGCAATGGGAAGTTCCAGGGAATGATCTGACCGACGACTCCCAAAGGCTCGTGATTTTCAAATTCCGTATCGAGAAGTTGCGCCCAGCCTGCATGATGGTAGAAATGTCTGACTGCTAGAGGAACATCGATATCTCTGGTTTCTCTTATCGTTTTTCCATTATCGAGGGTTTCGAGCACGGCAAGCAGCCTTGAATGCTTTTGCATCTGCCTCGCCATCGCATAGAGGTAGCGGGACCTACGATGCCGATCGAGAGTACTCCAGGAATTAAAAGCTTTCCCTGCGGCATTCACTGCCTGATCGATATCTATCTCACCTGCCTCGGTGATGCTGGCCAGGGGTTGACCCGATGCAGGATTGAGGGTTTCAAAACGGCTTTCATTTGAGGATTTAACCCATTTCCCGTTGATGAAAAATGTGAACTGCCTCTGGTGTTCCTCCAGCCACTGCTCAGCTTGTTCTGAATTTTCAGGTGCGGGCCCGTATTCCATTTTCTGGTAGAGATCTTCGAGATTCATGCTTCATCCCATCGGTTGTCGGTATGCCGCGGAGTAACGTCCTGTAACAAAGTGTTCCAGTTGTCGTTCGATATCCGTCAACAGGCCACTTGCACCAAAACGGAATAGTTCAGGTTCCAGCCATTCCCTCCCCAGTTCTTCCTTGATCAGAATTTGCCATTCTAGAGCCTGTTTTGCAGTGCGAATTCCTCCGGCAGGTTTGAATCCAACGACATGTCCGGTTTGTTGATGGTAGTCTCGGATCATCCGAAGCATGGTCAGGCTTACAGGAAGGGTTGCATTCACGGGTTCTTTGCCGGTGGAAGTTTTGATAAAATCTGCTCCTGCCATCATGCAGACCAGGCTTGCCTTGGCGACATTCCTGAGTGAGCCCAATTCACCCGTACCCAGAATGGTCTTCAGGTGAGCAGGTCCGCAGGCTTCCCGAAAACTTTTGATTTCTTGATAAAGTGCGTCCCAATTCCCGGAAAAAACATGGGCTCGAGTGATGACGATGTCGATTTCCTGAGCACCTGCTGCAACCGAATCCTGTATTTCCTCGATCCTTCGAGGCATTGGGTTGAGACCGTGAGGAAATCCAGTGGAGACTGCTGCCACCGGGATCCCTGACCCCTGTAGTACCTTGACTGCCGTTTCGACCAGGGAATGATAAACACAAACCGCTCCTACAGTAATTTTCAGCGATCTGATTCCAAGGTCATCCAAAAGTTCTTGCTTCAGAGGTCTTAGCGCTTTGGAACACAGACGTTGCACCCGGCCAGGTGTGTCGTCACTGGAAAGTGTCGTGAGATCCATACAGCGAATGGCCTTGAGGAGCCATGCGGCCTGCCACTCCTTCTTGATACTGCGTCTTTTGACCAGGGTGGAACAACGCCTTTCAACTGCGCTTCGGTTGACTCGAACTGCCTCAACCCAGTCCAAATCAAGGGATATTCCAGGATTTCGTTTTTCGGAATTGCCCGGCATTAAAAGGCCTGAAGAGAGATCATTCATAATGAAACAACACTTTTAGTTTAGCGCTGAGGAAATCTGCTTCCAGCTTTTTATTATGGGCCCGTAGGGAATGGGGGATCAGAAGTTACTTGCCAGATCCTGAAGTGAGACCTTTAACGATGTAACTTTCCAGCAGAACCCCGACAACCACCAGTGGAGCAATGGCTGCGAATGACAAGGCCGCCATCGACCACCAACTGATGCCCTGTGAACCGGTCTGGCTGGCTACCATCACGGGCAGTGTTTTGGCATCCGTACTGGTCAAAAGTGCGGCAAAGAAGTATTCATTCCAGGTTAGCACCAGTGAAAGGATGAATGCCGCCACAATCCCAGGGAAAGAAAGAGGAACCACGATCCTCAAAAACACACCCCATACCGAAAGTCCGTCAACAAACCCGGCTTCCTCCAATTCATAGGGTATGGTGGTGAATTGATCACGCATGACCCAAATAACGATCGGCATAACCGTTAATGCATAGAGCAGGATCAATCCTGTCCTGGTATCGAGCAGGGCCAGTTCCCTATAGAGCACCAGAAAGGGAAGTGCCAATACCACCGGTGGAAGGATGATCTGTGAAATGAAAAAAAAGGAAATGTCCTTGTTCTTGAAAAATCCAACTTGGTACTGAAACCGTGAGAGCCCATAGGCTGCCATGGAACCAAGAATGACAGCTAGGCCCGATGCCCCAACTGAGGTGATCACACTGTTGAAAAATCTTTGCAAAAATTCATCACGTACCGTTGAAATTTCAAAAATAGTCCTTGGTGAAAGACCCAAAGAACGGAAACCAATCCATTTTGGAATATAATCGACCCATGGTATCAAATGCCCCTGAGTCACATTGACGGCCGTTTTAAATGATGTCGTAATGGTCCAGTAAATCGGAAAAATACAGAGAAACGCCCAAAAAAGCAATGCTCCATAAATTAGGATCCGAATGACAACAAGATTCATTCCTCGTGAATTTTCAGTCAAAGCTCAACTCCTGATTGTTCATCTGATTCCAAAATATTTTCCCCAGTGATGGATCATGAAACCTTTTTCATCCATCGAGCTACAAGATTCAATAGAGTGGTGATGAAAAAAATGATGATGATCAAGTAGACCACTGCCACCATCGTCCCATAACCAACGTTTGAACGATCCCGGTACTCTCTGAAAATGAAACTGGAAACCGTATCCGTCGCTCCTCCTGGTCCTCCAAGGGTCACATTGATGACAATGTCTGCAAGCTTGAGCTTGAAAATAATGCGGATGAGCACTGCTGTCACGCTGACAGGAAGCATGAGCGGAAAGGCAATATGCCAAAAATGTTTCCAACCACTGGCACCATCCACCCTGGATGCTTCGTTGATCTCCTTGGGCAGTGCCTGAAGTCCGGCCAGCAGCATGATCATCATCAAGGGGATGAAGGTCCAGGCATCCATGATCATCATGCTCACTTTTGCCACTCCTGGAGTTGAAAAGAAAGCAGGCGTATCCCAGCCCAGATAACGTGCGAATTTGGCAACCGGCCCAAAACGGTATTCCAGCAGGGATTTACCGATCATCCAACTTACCGCCACAGGACTGAGCATGAGTGGCATAAGGAAGACGACGCGAAAAATTTTCTTGCCACGATCTGGGTATTCAGCAGCAACGCCAGCCCAAAGGCTATGGTGTATTCCACAAGTACCCCTGCTACGTAATAGACCATATTCAGTAAGGAATTCCAGAAATAGGGATCTCCTAAAAGTTGTCTGAAATTGTCCAAACCATTGAATTTCATCCCCTCAAATGAACTCAAATTCCAATCATGGAGGGCAATGTAAATGCCAAAAAGCAATGGAAATATTACCATTGCAATCGTGAATAAAAATGCTGGTAAAACAAATAAAGCGCGTTTGCCTTTTTCTCCCCGAATGAGCACCTGTGACCAGCAAAGCCCAATCGACCAGACTAGATAGGCATACATGACCGGCTGCCAGTTTTCGAAACCAGCTGAAATGGTTTCGGTTTTATGAAGCAGTTGAAAAATGAAGGTCGAAAGCAAGACTGCAGAGGTCAATCCTAAGATCCCTTTGCCAAGCAGTCTTTGACTTTCAGGAATTTGGCCAATGCCTGTTTGAGAAACGGTCATCTAAGTTCTGAAAACCGAGGACAGCCTAAAGTTTTTAAGCTATTGAAGATAAATATAGTTGGAGAACAAGCCCGGCCGAGGATGTGAGTGCCCCTCGGCCGAACGAGGGGACATGAAACCAGGAGATATCTCAGGAAAGACCGAGAGAGGCCCGGTAAAGCTGAATCTGCTTCTTCCTACCGATCTGATCGGTGATCTTTTCCCAGGCAGCAGCAATATTATCAGCACCTTGCTGGGCCGTATACTGTCCTGCAAAGATTTTCTGCAATTCATCTTCAGCAACGCTGTAATACTGGAAGATCCCGGGGATCCGGGGTTCAATGGCAGCGTTGGGATGATTGTAGGAATTCGCTTCTGAATCCAGATAATTCCGGATAAAACCTTCGTCATAGCCTGCGGAAACCCATTCATCAATGATGAAATGGCTGTTCCGGTAGGGTTGAAAACCAGAAGGATAGGCTGAAGTCCAAAGAGAAATATCCTTACCGCCAATATGTGCAGCGGCACTCCAACCAGCTTTGCGTTTTTTCGAGTTGCCATCAACACTTGACATCACATAGACG